>Ga0099364_10006429_pt1 | contig 17116 bp, 12 predicted proteins | sample TergutTh196P3_FD_73070 | JGI IMG/M metagenome (GOLD analysis project Ga0099364, IMG submission 73070) | Microcerotermes parvus P3 segment gut microbial communities from Pointe-Noire, Republic of the Congo - Th196 P3 | ecosystem: Host-associated > Arthropoda: Insects > Digestive system > Gut ... | reverse complement strand
GGAAATAGTCATCATTGGAGTAGTAAATATATTAGATAACTTACCGTCAGGAATATCGGAAAAAGCACCTTCCATATAATTTCCAACACTTATAGATATGAAATCTAACGTTTGTGAATAAATATTAGCATAAAATGGTGCAAATAAAAATAAATATAGGATGATTATTTTATTTTTCATTATTTCTCCGTAAAATGTGGTGGGCGGCTTCCCGCCCACCGGTTAATAAAAAAATTATTTCTTCGGAATATTCTTCATCAATTCGCAAAGGAAGTCCCAAACTTTTTTAGTGGAACTGATAGATAAACGTTCTGCAGGTGAGTGGACATCGTGCAGGTTCGGACCGATAGAAATCATATCCATTCCTTCGTATTTATCGCCGATAATTCCGCATTCTAATCCTGCGTGTATTGTTTCTATAGCAGGTTCGGTGCCATACATTTTCTTCCACACTTCTTTAGATAAATCAACAAGCGGCGACACTAAACGAGGTTCCCAAGCAGGATAACCATCATTTGTTTCTACAACTGCTTCGCCTAACATAAGTGCTGCTTTTACTTTTTCGTGAACGTTATCTTTTTCAGAATTAACAGAACTTCTTTGGCTTGTAGTTACTTTAATTTCGTCTTCAAGTGTTTCTACTATAGCGAAATTAGTGGATGTTTGGACGAGTGGATTTCCTTTTGCGTCTTTTAAATTAGGACTCATCCGCAATACGCCGTGAGCGACAGCGTAGAAAGAAGCAAGCAATTTAAATTGTTCTTCGCGTGTCATAACTTTATCAGGCATTTCGCAAGCATTATAAGTTATTTTTGCGTTTGGCTCTACAAGAATAAATTCGTGCTTAAATGTATCGTTCATATCGGATACAATTTTTTTGAACTCTGCTTCTTTTTCAGGGCTAACAACAACGACAGCAGTTGCTTCTGCAGGAATAGAGTTATGTTTTGAACCGCCATTAAATGATGATAAAAGTATATCATAATTTTCTGATGCTTTCCAAAGAACTCGCGTTAATACTTTGCAGGCATTTGCTCTTCCAGCATTGATTTCAATGCCTGAATGACCGCCTTTTAATCCCTCAACAACTATATTATAAGGTAGCCAACCTTCAGGAACTTCTCCTTTAATATACTTAAAATGAGCGATAGTATTTATTCCACCTGCACAGCCAATAGTAAATACTCCTTCATCTTCAGAATCAATATTAACAAGGAGTTTAGCAGTTAGCAGGTCGGTTGCTAAACCATTAGCACCCACAAGACCGATTTCTTCATCAAGTGTGCATAATAGTTCAATAGCGGGATGCGGAATATCTTTTGATTCCAAAAGAGCCATTCCCATAGCAATAGCGATGCCGTTATCACCGCCGAGGGTAGTTCCTCTTGCTTTTACCCAGTCGCCGTCGACATATACATCAATCGGGTCGTTATCAAAGTTGATTTGATGTCCTTTTTCGGCAACACATACCATATCTATGTGTCCTTGGATACAGACGGATTGTCTGTCTTCCATACCGGGAGTTGCAGGTTTAGAAAGAAGTAGATTTCCTGTTTCATCTTTTTTAACAGCGATATTTCTTTCTTTTGCCCAATTTTCAATATAGGCGACAATTTTTTCCTCTTTCTTACTTGGATGAGGAACTTTACAAATTTCACCAAAGTTGTGGAATACAGCTTTTGGTTCTAAGTTAGACAATGGATTAGCCATTTATTTCTCCGTTAGTATATACTTAACTATACAAATATACATTTTTTTAAGTTATTATATGTAATGTTATACTAAATGATGTTATGCTGAACTCGTTTCGGAATCCCCACACAAACAAAACACGGGGGCAAGCCCCCGTGTTAAAATGTCTCTTGCCGATTACGGCTGTGGCTTAATTCTTAATCTACCCTTTTTTACATTAATTTTTTTGATGCGGGCAGGTGGTTTCTTTTCAAAGCGACCTACAAGCGTTCTATTGCTCGTAATATTAAAAATATATGGACTTGCTTTTGATACTAAAACATTGTTCTCATACCAGCCAATAAATCTGTATTTTGATACAGGCGTGGCAGTTGCGGTTATAGATGTATTGCAAGGATAAGAACCTGTTTTTACTCCTCCACTCGGCGCATAATCCACCGTTCCCATAGCAGGATTACCGCTAATTACTGAGAAAGTTCTCGGCGTAACCGCTATAAAATTTGCCGTTAAAGTTGTGTCATTAATTACAACAATATCAAGCGGATTATCCGTAGATGAAAAGCCATTATCACTCGTCCAATTAACAAATTGATAGCAAGGATCCGGCGTTGCGGTTATTGTTCTGCTACTTCCACAATTTATTCCTGTCAGCGAACCTAATGCACCTACACTGCCATTGCCACCATTTGTAACACTTAAACTATGTGTTGTAAGTGCAAAATTCGCTGTTAAAGTTGTATCACTTATAATAGAAATATTAAGTGAACTAACATTAGAAATACTATCACCATTACTATTAGTCCATTTAGCAAATTCATAACAACTATTCGGGAAAGATTCTAACAAAACGTTATCACCTGCATCAATTGTTCGTGTAGTTGTGTAAGTGATGCCATCTACTGTTACACTGCCGTTTGTTGCGGTTATTGTTAAAGTATAAGTTAGTGGAAGTAATCTTTCTACTGTGACGTTAAATCCTGCTAATACCAATTTGTCTACATAATCAGCAGAATCAGCATCTGTTGTGTTATGCGGAACATAAACTTTACAAGTAGCTGGAACATTAGTAAATACATTAGTTCCAAATGTCGGTGGCACTGCTCCAAATGTTATGCTTTCTAAGTTACTGCAATTTCTAAAAGCTTCATCTCCGATACTTTCTGCATTAGGAAACGCAACATTTTCTAAGTTACTGCAATTTCTAAAAGCACCCTGTCCGATACTTTCTGCATTAGGAAACGCAACATTTTCTAAACTACTGCAATCAGCAAAAGCATAATTTAAGATACTTTCTGCATTAGGAAAATCAACACTTTCTAAACTCGTGCAAAACTGAAAAGCTTCATGTCCGATGCTTACTGCATTAGGAAACGCAACATTTTCTAAACTACTGCAATTTCTAAAAGCAGCATGTCCGATACTTTCTGCATTAGGAAAATCAACACTTGATAAACTAACGCAATTCATAAAAGCTTCATCTCCAATGCTTTCTGCCTTCTGGAAATCTGCACTTTGTAAATACAAGCAACCAGAAAAAGCACTAGATTCAATGCTTTCTGCATTAGGAAAATCAACACTTAATAAACCCATGCAACCAGAAAAAGCATTCTGTCCAATACTTTTAACAAGTGGACATACAATATCTGTAAGAGTGGGGCAACGCCCTAATGAATTTCTAAATTCATTGCTTGCTATTGTATGAGTTATGACATCAGCATATGGTGGACATCCTGTTTGTGCAGATAAGTTAGCGGTGGTTAATGCGCATATAAGGAGAGTTACTATACTTGTCATTCCGAACTTGTTTCGGAATCTCCTTGTTAAATTAGTAGATGCTGAAACGATTTCAGCAAGACTGGGTGGCGGTTCAGCATAACGAGAGGTTTGTAGTAATTCTACTACACGGCTTGTAGTAGAATCCCCCCCCCCGTGTAGTAGTTTCTACTACATTGCTTGTAGTAATTTTACTACAAATATGGGCATAGGAGGAGGTGTAATCGGAGTGTTCTGTAAGGGCTCCGTTCCCTTGATACTTTGTTATATTTAACATTTGAGTACCCTTAATATTTAATAAAAAAATTACATAGTTATAAGAATTACAAAAATAAGAAAAATATTAAAAAAAAATTTTTTTAGAATTAACACGGGGGCAAGCCCCCGTGTTTTTTTTGTGGGGATACCGAAATAAGTTCGAAATGGCATTTTTAGAGGTTGCTATCATTAAAATAAATATGATTCAAGCAAAATATAAGCACGCAACTTGCTGCTAATTGCTCCCCTGAAGAAACTTTAAGGCATCTAAAAATGCTTCTTCTATGCTCATTTTTTTCTCTGTGGCACGCAAAACTAACTCGCAATACGTCCCATCAGAATGCAATAAATAAATTGAAGGAACTGAAGCCAAGTTAAATAAATAAGAATAAGGATGCTCCAATTTTCCTAAGTTTTCCTCATAACTGATGACAACAAATATTTCATAATTAGAAATTTCGGCGGAATCCAAAACTTTTACAAACTGAGGAAAATAAGCATAAACACTGCCACATTCACAACCCGGCGAGCAATATATTGCTACCTTTTGCGTATTTGAATCAAAAAAAATACGAATACTATCCAAAATTGCCGAATCAATTTTGTAAGCATTATATTCCGAATTGAACCAATAAAAGTTAGCATTTCGGCGAATTTCTTCAACAGAAAACTGCACAACTAAGGGTTCATCATCGGTTGAATTACAATTAGTCAGCACGCCCGCAAGCGAAATAAAAAGTATTAATAAACATATTTTTTTCATAACTTTTATGATATTTTTAATATCGTATTAATTTTTTCTAAAAATCCTCTAAAAATTTGAGTAATCCACTAAATTTACGAGTAAATCCGAGTAAATATGAGCAAGCATTTTTAATATATATTTTTGAAGAAACCTTCGAAGCAATTATACTTTTCCAACATATCCATCATATTTTCTGCTGCTTCGTATTTCTGTTTAGTTATTAGTTCAGTAATATCTCGCTCAAATTCGCCCACCATTTCATGGCTTAATTGTATTTGATTTTGCATAGAATGTAGTGTTTTATATTTTCTGTGTGTTGTATTTTTCAACTTTTCCATCATTTCTTCTTGTTTATCATATGACGGTTCTACAATATATTTTTTCATAATATTTTTCTTATTTTTTGCAAATATAACTATTATTTACAATTTTAATTAGTTTGGCGACCTATTAGCGTCTTACTTGTTGCTATTTCCACAAAAACATTTACTACATCGCCAACACGAGCCGAACTACCGCCGTATTCAAATGCAACAACCTTATTATTCAAAGAACGACCTACTAACTGATTAGCATACTTTTTACTTTTTCCTTCGATTAAAACAGATATAATTTTGCCAACTTCTGACTGATTGTTCTTTGCTGATATTTTACTTTGCAGTGCAATAATTTCATTCAAACGGCGTTTTTTTTCTACGTTATTTACGTCATCTCGGCGGTTAAATGCAGGAGTTCCCTGCCGAGCCGAATACATAAACATAAAAGCACTATCAAAACGAACTAACGACATCAAATCTAATGTTGCTTGATGGTCTTCAAGCGTTTCGCCGGGATAACCAGCAATAATATCAGTCGTTATGGAAACGTCAGGCAGTTCAGCACGTATTGAATTAATTAAAGAAATATACGTATTTATAGTGTATTTTCGGTTCATATCTTGCAACACTCTATCGCTCCCCGACTGCACTGGTAAATGAATGTAATTGCAAATGTTATTATACATTTTCATCACATTTACCAACTCTAAACTAAAATCTTTCGGATGCGAAGTCAAAAAACTAATTCTAACGTTTTGATTCCTTTTTGCTACTTCCTCTAATAATTTTGGAAAATTTATATCATCTTGCTGATAACTATTTACGTTTTGCCCCAATAAAGTTATAGATTTCGCCCCTTTTTTAACAATATCATCAACTTCTTTTAAAATACTATTAAAATCTTTACATTTTTCTCTACCTCGCACATTAGGGACGACACAATAAGAACAAAAGTTATTGCAGCCCCTAATGATAGTAACAGCAGCATATATCTCTTTTTTATCAATATACGTTTCAATTTTATCGTAATGTTCCTTTTTTTTGAAATCTATATCTAATTTCTTCGCTCCTGCCAAGCATTCATTAACTAAACTCGGCAAATTACTATAGCCATCAGGTCCAACAAATAAATCTATTTTTTTACTACTTTTGAACATCTTTTCCCCTAATTGCACAGCCATACAGCCCAACATTCCAATAATTACCTTGTTGTTATCATTTTTACTGCTATTTGCCACACTATATAAGTAATTGATTCTATTTTGGATGTTTTTTTCGGCATTTTCGCGAATGGAACAGGTATTTATAAGAATAGCATTAGCATTTTCAAATTGCGAGACGATATTAAATCCTTCCTTGAGCATAATTGATTTGATGATATTAGTATCGTTTTTATTCATTTCACAGCCAAATGTCTCAATATATACATTATTCATTTTATTTCTCCTTTTTTTTGACAGATATAATAGTTTCATTATGTTTTTTCATTCCGTATAGTTCTCTTGCTGTTTTTTCGATCAACTCATCGCTATTATTCAGCAAAATAATTATTTGTTCTATAGAGTCGCGTTTTACTTTTTCTATTTCTATTTGTTGTTCAATTTCTTCGAGTTGGGCTTTTAGTCGTCTCTCCGATATATATCCGTATTCTCCCGCAATAATTGTATATAAAACGAACACTATTATCACAAAAATAGATACCACTTTAAGGTTATTAGCAACAAAAAAAATAATTTTATTCACATATTTCATAAAGCATTTTAATTATAATACAACGAAAATATTTACAAAAATAATGAAAACTAAACAAAAAATAAAAGAACTTATAAGTGTTTGACACAGAATAACAAAATATGTATTTTTCTATTTTTAGAGGTCACTATAATTTACTTATTTTTTTGTATTTTTGTAAATTATAATTTGATAAAATGAATAAAAAAACACGAAATATCATAATAATTGCAATCGTTCTATTGGTTGCGGGAATGATTGTCTATCCTTTTATAATTCCATCACGCAAAAATGAAACTAATAAAGAAACAAATCAGTCCGAAAAAAAAGTGGATAGAACAATACTCGTTAATGCACAAGTTATAAAGTATGAAACAATGACAGATAGATTCCTAACTATCGGCAGTATATTGCCAGGCGAAGAAGTAAATTTGTCGTTTGAAACAACAGGCAAAATAGTCCAAATTAGTTTCCAAGAAGGAACTAACGTAAAAAAAGGACAACTATTAGCAAAAGTTAATGACGAACTTTTGCAAGCCGAACTTAAAAAACTTAAAGCACAAATTCCACTCGCTGAAGCAAAATATAATCGTCAAAAAACACTATTAGAAAAAGATATAGTGAGTAAAGAAGCATTCGAGCAAGTTGCAACTGATTTAGAAACTTTAAATGCAGATATAGAACTCGTAAGAGCAAAAATTGCACTAACAGAGTTAAAAGCACCTTTTGATGGTGTTATCGGATTGCGATTTGTAAGCGAAGGGCAATATGTAGACCCAACTACTAAAATAGCAGTATTAACTATGGTGTCGCCCTTAAAAATAGAGTTCTCAATAAATGAAAGACAAGCAAGTTCTATTCAAGAAGGAACAAAATTAAAATTTCATTTGCAAGATGACCTGCAAGTATATGAAGCAGTTGTATATGCAGTAGAATCAATACTTGACGTAAAAACACGAACACTCAAAGTTAGAGCATTATATCCTAATATAAACGGCAAATTGAAGCCAGGACGTTCCTGTTCTATAGAAATACAATTAAAAGAAATAAATAATACTATTGCAGTGCCAAGCGAAGCCGTAATTGCCGAGTTAGGAAACGATATAGCATATATTTATCGGGACGGCAAAGCCGAACAAGTTAAATTAACAAAAGGTATGCGAACAGAAAATAAATTGCAAATACTAAAAGGTATCAATGTCGGTGATACGCTAATTACAACAGGCACAATGCAATTAAGAGAAGGTTCTCCCGTTAATATAATGTTAACAGAAGAATAAGAATAAAAAAATAATGATAACCTATAAAAAACAACATCGTCATGCTGAATTTATTTCAGCATCTCCTTTTTTATGTAGATACTAAAACAAGTTCTGTATGACATTTTTAGAAATCCCCATTAAAAATCTTTTATCCTCTAAATTTTACATAGCATTTTTTATAGTTATTTGCTTGCAAAAAAATAATAGGGAACAAAAACTTTGTTCCCTATTTTGTTTTTTAGTAGACGATAAAATTATCTAACTACTGTAAATGGTTTTGTTTGTGTGAAGCCGCCTGATGTCAATGTAAAGTAATATACACCTACAGGTAAATTAGTAACATCATAATCTATAGCGTATTCATTGGCATCGCAAAAAGTATTTGCAAGAACAACAACTTCTTGACCGAGTGCATTTTGTATAGTTAATTTAGCGTTTCCTGATTTTAGCAAACTAAACTTGAAAGTAGTTACATCGCCTGTTGGATTAGGATATACTTCTAAATTATTTACTTCTGCTGGTCCATAATTTTTTATGCCCCAAGTATCCATTCCGTGTCTCGCACTTGGATTTATTAAATCTGCATATAAATAACTTGCAAAGTTATATCGTGCAATTGCCGGCAATGTTTCTTGAATTGGATAATTACTGTACTGTTGCAAACTGTTTCTAAAAGAAATAAGAACTTCATCAACACTTGGAACAATTCTTGGCATATATGTGCTACCGAATGATATACTATCGTTTATTTTGCCATATATAGCCCTTGGTTCTGACCATTTAGCAGAATCAACGTGTCTATATGCTAACTTTATATGAGCACAATAAAGTGTGTCGGTTGAATAAGGGAAAGGATTGGGACCTGCATTAGGATATCCTATCCCCCCAAACGCTAAAAAATTAATAGGAGATGTAGTAATTTGAGTTTTTATTCTTGAATCCGTCTCTCTCCATTTTGCAATTATATATTGCCCATCTTTAGTTCTTGCTAATTGAGTTTCCTTCGCTGTTCCTCCGTAAGTTGTAAAAGTTAGTTCACCACTATCTTCATCTTCTGCCCATATAGAAGCATCATTTACACATACCCTACCATCGTTATAATAATACCCTGTATATAAATTATAGCCAGGTAGGTCGGTAAATATATCTAGACCTGGGCTAGTATTCCAAACTAGCCACGTTTTTTCTACATCATAAATTTTATTAATGCTCCATTGTTTATTTTTACTTCTAATTTCTACCAAATGGGTAGCAAAAGGGATTCCAACTTCACCTACTTCATAATCCAGAGCATATTCTATAGCGAGTATAAAAGAATAATCATTTTCTCCGTTTACAATAAAAGGTGTATCATAGTAACGATCCTTATGCCAACTTATATTAAAAGAAGGACAAGTATTTTCATCATAAGTGGCCCAATGCCCATTCGGCTGAGATAATACATAGTTTCTGATAACATCCATTGGTATTGTATCTATATCCAATGTAGCAGCATCAAAAATATCCTCATAATTATCTTTAAATTTACACTTAAGGACAGTAAATATAGGCATTTTTTCAAAATTGTTAGAATATTCACCCGTGCTATAAACATTATATGTGCAATTGTTAAATGCAAAATATATGTTATTATTATTATCATAATCAATATTCATAGGACGAGTGGTGGGCCTACGCATACTATCTTGTGAATTAAGTGTGTCTAATACAGAAGCTCCAAAAATATCTAAAATTGATGGAGGCAATACTTGTATTCTTCTTACTTCATTGTTTACATTTGCATTAATATCATCAAGTTTGAATGATATAATCCCATAATTTATATTTCTGCTGCCTTTACCAAATAATTTAGCAAAATGAACTGAATGTGGAATACCATCAAAATAGCAAATATGGGATTTCATCGGTAGTGTAAATGCAAATTCTTGATCGTTTGGTCCCAGGTCCATAGATACTTCAGATATTTGTGTTGAAGTAAAATCTAAAATATTAGCCTCATTATCCCTTGCCCCTTCGGGAAGTATGTCTAAATTAGATGTATTTGCTGTTCCGAACCAACTATACATCCAATTGCCAGTGCTTGAATATGCAGGATATTCGGCTAGCCTAGCGTTGACTATAATTTTTAATTTTCTAATAGCATCAGGGTCGTTTAAATCTGTCACTCCCAATGGATTTGCAACTGCTATTGAGGGATTCTGCCATTCATTCCTTATTATGGATGATACTCCGCCAAATGACGTCTGATTCCACAAAAGTCCTTTAAAAAGGGGCAGGACTTTATTTTTTTCATATTTAGCAGCCGTCACAATACCTATTTTTTGGACAGAATCACCAGGTAGACCTAAACGACCAGGTGATATACTAAAAATTGTATTGGATATAGGTTCATATGTAAAAACATAAGATAGCCAAGGTCCGATTGCATAAGGACCATTCCCCGTTTGTATGAAGCCATATGTAATTCTTTCAGGATTACTCTCTTGAAATACATCCGAGTTTTTGGAAGCATTAAAACTTTCTACTCCCACAGGGACAGAATGAAGGTCTTTAAGATTAACTTCATTCGTTATTTTAACGGATGGAACAGCAGGTTCCGCTAAAATCGTTGGGTTCGCCCAACATAATGTCGAGGTCGCCATAATTGCGACCAAAATGATAAACTTGTTCATAAGTTTAAATATCCTTAATATTTATAAAATTAAAATTTCTATTTTAGTTATTTTCAAAAAATAATTTTCAAAAATAATGTTTTTTTTAATATTGTTTTAAAATTGCAATATTTTTTTTATAAAAAATTATTGTTTTCGTTTCAATGAACTTTTTAATATTTACTTTTTATATAAGACAATAAAAATTAAATTAAGGTTTAAAATAATGTTTTTTTTATAATTATATAACATATTTTTTTTTTATTTAGTTTCTCGTCATTACATAAAATCATTAGCGTGGCTACTTATTTTTGGATTGCCACACATTTTTCCAAATTGTTCTCGCAATAACAAACCTTTCTTTAAAAAAGGTTAGATATAAATGTTACGCCAAAATATCTACCAATTTCTGTAGAATGGTGTGCGTTTCTAAATATATCTTTAATCTGAACCTCTATAATCATATCTTCTAATGGAGTAAATTTTAATGCTCCATTTAGCATAAGCGTTTTTCCATCTTTCCAAATCATTTTGTTTTTATCGTTCAGATTTGGATTTATTTCTAATGCTATTGCACAAACATTTAAAATAGATTGCTCTATGCCTGCATAAACATTTATTCCTTTATCGTCAGGAACTAATAGCGAATAATTAACGCCTGCCGAAAGTGCTAAACTGCCAACTGGCCACTTAAAACTTTTGCTCGCCGCTAAATAAAAATCAGGAGCAAGTTGCTCGTGTCTATCATCGGACATATCATCATTTCTTTTATAATATATTCCTTTCCCTTGCGAATTAAATCCAATAGCAATCGCAGGCACGGTTTCTTTTTCTTGGAGCAATTTTGTTTTAAGGTGAAAGCCAGGATATTTTTGCAGGTTCATAGTTGAGTTTCCTATAACACCTGTTCCACCGTAGGACATACTAACATTGACTATTTTGAATATTCCAACGGTAACATCTACTAAGAAACCGCCATTGCCAACAAGTAGCGCATCTACAGAGTATTGTAGATTATCCAACGTTCCTGCTGACGGCATATCAACAATATAACGTGGTTGATAACTATCGATTTTTATTTCGTCTGCTTGCGTTTTTGGAGCAACTATAACGAAAAGAATTAAAGCAAGCAATATAATTTTAACATTTTTTTTAGACATATTTTTTGAGTCCTTCAAATTTTATTTTACAAAAATAAGGAAAATATTTTAATTTGCATTCTTTTAGCTTTTATTTTTTTTTGTAAAAAGATTAAAAAAAAATGTTTTATTTAATTTCAAAATGTTTATTTTATAAATATATAAGTATTTGTAAAGTAAAAAATATATAAAGAATATATATAAATTTATGGAAAAGAAAATGATATACTGTGCTTTAGAGTCCACGGATTCTTATAATCGCTGAGTAAAGGTCATATTATACACATTTTTGCACGACATCCACAGATTAACAAACTTCAAATCAAGCAAGAGAAATAGGCATAAAACACTTTAAATATTCAGGAAATCCAATTCCTGAACGTGATTTTTGCAAGAAACATTTTATTTTTTAGCCGGTGCCTTTTGGTATCGGTTTTTTGTTTTAAAAAGAGCATTTTTTAGTAAGAAAAAGGGAAGTTTTGTTGGAAGGTAAAAAAATAACGCCGTAAGTTATTGACATGTAAAGAGAGATTTTTTTAATGAAACTTATTACACAAAAAAATCCTTATTTTTGTAATAATTTAAAATGAAAAAGACAAATAATAATAAAATAAAAAAAAATATTAAAGAAGAAATAATAGAAGAACTAACAGAAGAAGCTTTCCTCAAATTAAAAGATTTAATAAGACCTGAAGTATTGCCTTCTGATGTTCCAAATATACTTACTATTCTTCCTTTAAGAGATGTGTTGGTATATCCGAATATGATATTTCCTATATTGACGGGACGTTCATCGTCCTTGGCGGCTGTTAATAAGGCGTTAGATAACGATAAGTTTGTTTTTGTTTCCACACAAAAAGACCCCGATGTTGACCATATTGCTATAAATGATATTTATGAATATGGAACTGTCGCAAAAATAATTCAAGTAATAAAACTTCCTAATAATTTAGCAAAAGTATTGGTAGAAGGGTTCTTTCAAGCAAAAATAATAAAAGAAGTTAAAAATAATGACGGCTGCTTGGAAGCAAAAATAGGCGTAATTATTCCTAAATATGATAAAAAAGATAAAAAGTTAGAAGCACTAATTAGACGGGCTACTGACCTTTTTAAAGAGTATATTAAAATTGATAGAATGCTTCCGCCTGAAATTATTTATCCGTTCGAAAACATTTCTGACCCATCGCATAAACTTTATTATGTAGCAGCAAACATTAGAACTAAACTTACTATAAAACAAAAATTGCTGAGCATTAAAGAACTTGATAAGCAATTTTTTGAACTGAATAAATTGCTTGTTTCAGAAATAGAATTAAAGAAAATTGAGGCAGAAATAGATAGCAAAATAAACGAAACTATACAAAAAAACCAAAAAAAGTTTTATATACAAGAGCAAATTAAACTTCTTAATCAAGAGTTAGGTGAAGATTACGATGAGGATGTTAAGCCCGATATTGTTAGAATAAAAGGATTGTTAGAAAAAGCAAATCTGCCTGAATATGCTAAAATAAAAGCAGATGAAGAACTTAATCGTCTTCGGCAGATGAACACTTACTACCCTGATTATTCTACTATTGTAAATTATCTTGAAGTGCTTGCTTCACTTCCTTGGTCTAATAAAACAACAGATAATTTAGACATTGGCGTTGTTAAAAAGATATTGGATGAAGACCATTATAATTTAGAAAAACCGAAGGAAAGGATATTAGAATACATTGCTTTACTGCATTTTACAGATAAAATAAAAAAACAAATTTTATGTTTTGTAGGACCGCCAGGAGTAGGTAAAACATCATTAGCAAAATCTATAGCACGAGCATTGGGAAGAAATTTTGTCAGATTTTCGCTCGGCGGTGTCCGAGACGAAGCAGAAATAAGAGGACATAGAAAAACATATATTGGTTCTATGCCAGGAAAAATTTTGCAATCTATGAAAAAAGCAGGAAGCATTAATCCAGTTATGTTGCTCGATGAGATAGATAAAATGACTTATGATTTTAGAGGCGACCCATCTTCTGCTTTACTTGAAGTTCTTGACCCTGAACAAAATGTTGCATTTAACGATCATTTTTTAGAATTGGATTATGATTTATCTAATGTTATGTTCATTACTACTGCTAATGTCAGAGACGATATCCCACTCCCGCTGCTTGATAGAATGGAAATAATAGAAATTCAAAGTTATTTAGAAAATGATAAGTTGAATATTGCAAATAACTACATAATTCCAAAACTAATTGAAGAATACAAACTTGACAAATTAGCCATTCAATTCAAACAAGAAGCAATTATAAAAATTATAAGAGATTATACACGTGAAGCAGGTGTCAGAAATCTTGAACGAGAGATTGCGTCTATATTAAGGAAAATTGCAAAAGAACTCGTTTATTTCTATTATAACCAAGATAAAATAAAAAATAAAAACAAAGTTATAAAAAATGTAATTAATGAAAAGAAAGTAACAGAGTTATTAAAAGTTCCAAGATATAAATATAGTAAAGAAAAATTGGAAGATAAAGTAGGCGTAGTTACAGGATTAGCATGGACATCGGCAGGGGGAGAAATTTTGCCTATTGAAGTTACTATTATGGCATCTGATTCAGAAAAATTATTATTAACAGGAAAGTTGGGCGATGTGATGAAGGAATCGGCAACTGCTGCATTATCTTTTGTTCGTTCTAATTGTGAAAAGTTTAAACTGCCTAAAAACTTTTACACTAAAAAAGAAATACATATTCACGTCCCCGAAGGAGCAATACCAAAGGATGGTCCTTCGGCAGGAGTTACTATTTGTATTGCTTTAATTTCTGCTATTAGTGGACGAAAAGCAAAAGGAAATATAGCAATGACAGGCGAAATTAATTTGCGTGGCGAAGTCCTTGCTATCGGTGGATTGCGAGAAAAAATACTCGCCGCAAAAAGAATAGGAATAAATAAAGTTCTAATCCCTAAAGATAACGAAAAAGATTTAGAAGAAGTGTCAAAAGACATTAAAGATGGTATGACCATAGTTTTAATAGAAAACGTTTTCGAAGCACATAAACATTCGTTTTAGTTATATTTATATGTTCGGTATAACGAACTTGTTTCAGCATCTATTTATTTTTATTGCGAGATGTAGAAACAAGTTCGAACCTTAAGAGGAAGAGTAAAATTCAAAATAGTTTTTATCTTTTAATAGTAATTAATGGCTTTCCAACAGGAAATAAAACTTTACCAAAATGCTGATTTAACACCGTAGCACCAAAGCCATAAAAACTTATTAAAGATACAGCAAGTTCCGAATAACCTGCTAAATAATGAGAAAACTCAGGCATAATTCCAAACGAATTTAATGCTAATCCAATAAGCAATAAATCAATAAAAATAAAGTCAATAAACAATACTTTATTGGTTGTAGCGAACCCTAATGTTAAAAATAGGGCAAAAATAACATATCCTGCAAAAGCAAATCCTAATTGGATTCCATCCAGTGTAGCAGCCATAGTTTCGCCAAAAACTCCATTTTTAATCATCCAAGATGTTGCTACCGCAAACCAGAAAAGAGCAAAGCCGCCGAATGTTGTCGTTCCCAAAACGTTATTTCGTTTAGAATCGTTAATACAGGCGAAAAGTTGAGCAAAACCGCCAAGGAATATAGCCCAAGGAATAATAAAAGATGTGCCTGATGTTATGCCAAGTTTTTGGCTTGAAGCAACTAATGTTACCATTGCCAACCCGAATAGTCCGAGTGCTGATGGGTCGCAATTAATAATTTTTACATTTTGTGTTTCCATTGTTTTTATACGTAATAAGTTAAAATTTCTATAAATATTGTTAAAAGTTAAATAATAATATATTTTAACATTGCAAAAATACTAATAAATTAACATTACACTAACATATACATCTATTTTTTCATTATTTTAGTAAAAATATCTGTATCGTTGCTCTGAATATGCTTATAATATATAATGTTTTGATAACTATAATTAACTTTTTCCTACCTATAATTGCTCTTTTTGTGCCTAAATTAAAAGAAAGAAGAAAACATAATATTAACATTAAAATAAAAAATTGTATATGGATTCATTCTGCTTCTATGGGCGAGTTTGAACAAGCAAAACCACTAATTGAACTAATAAAAAAAAATAATAATGATACTAAAATTTTATGCACTTTCTTTTCGCCATCGGGCTATAATACACAAAAAAAATATCCTTTTGCTGATACTATTTCTTACTTGCCGATTGATACTTATTGGAATGCTAAAAAGTTTATAAATGATATTAAGCCGACAAAAGTAGTATTTATACGATACGAACTATGGTATAATTATTTGCATATATTGAAAAAAAATAATATAAAGACATTTCTTATTAATGCTACATACCCTAATATTCTTAAAAAGAATAAAATACTTTTACCTTTTTATAAGAAGATATTTAATTGTTTTACTGATATTTTTGCTGTATCTGATTTTACTTTTTTTAACAATCTAAAATTAAAAAATAATATACATAAATCCGCCGATACCCGCAACGATAGAATTATAGAAAAAGTAAATGAAGCAAAATTAAATCCTATTATAAATCGCAATTTATTTTCTTCTGATGAACTAATTTTTGTGTGTGGCAGTGTTTGGAATAAAGATATTGATATAATATTTAGTGCTATAAATGATTATAATAAGTTAAGTAAAATAAAAATAAGATTAATTCTTGTGCCTCACGAACCTACTAACAATCATATTGAATATATAAAAAATGTTTTTAACGATAACATTTTGCTCTCGCAAATACTAAATAATAAAGCAGCATTTACTAAAATGCAAAATAAAACTATAATTGTGGATAGCATTGGTAATTTGCTGAAACTATATGCGATTGCTGATTTGTCTTATATTGGTGGAGGATTTGGTGTCGGTGTCCATAGTATTACAGAGCCAGCAGGATATGCTATTCCGCTTATTACGGGACCTAATTGTTATAATTCTCCTGATACTTCTTCGCTAATTAATATGAATGCGATGACATCAATTAGCGACCATAATCAACTCAAAGAGTGGTTATTAAAAATGAATGACGCTAATAATAGAGCAAAAGCAGGTGAATATGCAAGAAAATATATTGAAAATAATTCAGGTTTTACTAAAATTATTTATAGCCATCTATAAAAATAAGTAGATGCCGAAACGAGTTCAGCATAACAAACAAAACACGGGGGTGAATCCCCGTGTTAAATAATCGTTATTTTAACAAGGGGGCTTGCCCCCTTGCTGAATAATTGCATATCTGTTGTAGATGCTGAAACGAGTTCAGCATCTATATAAAATTAGCAATTACAAAACACGGGGATGAATCCCCGTGCTAATTTACCACCCCTGCCCCTCCACAGGCGGGGAGACAGTGTTCACTTTATGTGACGATTAGAAAAATATTTCTTATATTTGTATTTTATACATTAAATATAGGAATTGTTATATGCAATGTACTCGTTGTGGTAGCACTCGTTATAGGTCTCATAGTAATTATACTCACCATAAAAGTGGTGAAAAAATTAATCGTTA
>Ga0099364_10006428_pt1 | contig 17116 bp, 17 predicted proteins | sample TergutTh196P3_FD_73070 | JGI IMG/M metagenome (GOLD analysis project Ga0099364, IMG submission 73070) | Microcerotermes parvus P3 segment gut microbial communities from Pointe-Noire, Republic of the Congo - Th196 P3 | ecosystem: Host-associated > Arthropoda: Insects > Digestive system > Gut ... | reverse complement strand
TCAGGCGGCATTCTTCCAACGTCGCTCCCTCCGTGACGACTGCCGGCCACTCCACCAACTGACCCAAATATCCGGACGGAATACGCTCGTATCGAGCCGTGTATGTTCTTGTCATGGTTTTCACTCCCTTGTTTTCTGTCTATGATTCCGAAACATCGCCGCGTGGCGCAATCGTTACCACATCAATCATCGCGTTATCGACGTAGTCAAATAATATGCGAAACCCGCCAACTGTTAGCCTGTATCCGTCGCGACCAACTAATTTTCTCACGTTGCCTTTCGGCAAATCATCAATAGCGTCCATTATTCTTTTTCTTGTCGATTGAGTTTGGCTATCAAGGTATTTTTCAGCCGACTTACTATATCTAACGTTATAACCCATATTTCGCCCTTAAATCTTCAGCGGAAATACGATAACCGTCGTCGCCGGATTTCGCCTCGTCATAAAGGGCGACATCATCATCATTTTCAGCAGCTAAAAATTCAGCGAATTTAAGAACTGATACTTGTGAGGTTTCATCTAATCTTTCAATAACATCAACGGTTTGCTGCGCGATTGTAACCATGTGATTCAACTCCTTAATTTATGATTCCTTTATATCCCGCGCGGGGTTTGCGGGAGAATATCTGCTCAATATCAGCTTGTTTACATATACGGTTGGCAGTTTGTCGAAGCGTGAGTGATGTTTGAGGGGAACCATACAAGATGCGATTTTTCCAACCGTTGTTCGACTTAGTCGATATTTTTTGGGACGCTACGCTGACTCTCTCCTTTCTCAAGGGCCAGCCTCACTTTTCTTATGGTTTCCACTCTAAGCGCTCCCTTTACCTCCCGACTTTATATGTCGAAAGGCAGTTTCTCATAGTGGTCCACTTTTGCGTGCCTATTTCAGAAATACTGGCCTATTTTTGCATGCTTTTTCACACACCAGAATTTCATGGTGAACAAATCAGTGTACAAAATATACTTTTATTCTATTAAATTTTATTTTATTATATTATACTGAAAAATAAAAAAATCCTTGATTTTCCAAGGATTTTTTTACGCATTTTTATTGCTGTTTATTGTCTATTGGTGGCGGCGACTGGAATCGAACCAGTGACCTTGCGGGTATGAACCGCGCGCTCTAGCCATCTGAGCTACGCCGCCAATTTGGGCGCATGGGTACAATTAAATCTAAATCACTGTAATTTTGCGGTATTTATACCCAAGCTCCAAATCACGCGTGACATTATAACAAATTATCCATGTTTGTAAAGTTTTATGGCAGGATTTCCGGGAATGCGGGCGGCGACCGCGCTCCCAAGCAAAATGCCGCCCCTGCCGATCACTGTCTTTTAAAGATGAACGGGACGGATCCGACAAGCGCGAGGACGAGGAAACCGACTCCGGCGTTGCACCCGCAACTGCCGCCGCCGTCGTCGCCTTGCGCGGGCCCCCACAGCAGCCATTCTTCTGGGTCACCATCACGAAAGAATACAATTTTAGCTACGTTTCCCTCGATATTCCATGCAACAGACCATTCATCCTCCGGGTAGTCTTTAATGATATCCAGCCCAATGCTTGTACCGTGCCACGAGGCCGGGATGTGAAGGCTGCTTACCTCCACGATTACGCCTATCTCAGCGCTATCTTCAATATTTTTGCCGGCAGTAATTGTGCCTTTCAAATAGGCGGCCGTGCCGTATTCACTTATATTTATGGAAATACCAGGGCCACCAGAAATTTCGGCCGTTACCGTGCCGCCGGTTACTTTTACCGTGCCGTTTACGACTTCGATAGCGACGGCACTAGATTCATTCCCCGCCTCCACCGTACCGCCTGTTACCGTTACCGTGCCACCGTCATTGACTACGATAGCGATAGCTGTTTCCGTACCGCCTGAAGCCGAAACTGTGCCGCCTGTAGTTACCTCAAAGGTTCCAGCGCCGCTTATATTAATCAATCCACCATCAACATACCCATCATATTCGGCCTGCCACACTACGGTCACGTTCTCAGGGATTTCCAGTACGAGTTGTCCGTCCGTATTGTCCACGGCGGTTCTCTTGCCCGTCACAGTCACCGTGCCGCCGTCGAAGAGTTCCAATCCGGTGAATGCGGCATCTATTTTTGCTTTGATTGCTGAGACTTCTTCATCTTCATATTCTATCTCTACGGGTATGTCCACTACTGGCGCTGCCCACGCTATCGCGGGCAGCAGAACGATACACAGCAGCGCCGTCATAAACACGATTTTTTTCATCATTTATTTCACTCTCCTATATAAAATACTCAAACTCCGCGGGCGCGTTTTCGCAGGGGAAGTATTGCCATAACTATTCTTTTCTCCTATATTTCCGGTATTGATACCTGTTTCGCAAAAAACCTCCAACGCAACAATTTGATGAATTGTTGCATTAGGGATTTATTGCAAAAAATTTTTTTAAATGCTTTGCATAAAATTACCCCCCTCGTCTTTGCGAGCCGTCCTTTTGGCGAAGCAATCCAGTTCTTTTGTCTTTGCTTTTTGTAATTGCAATCGTTTTGACTGGATCGCTTCGCTACGCTCGCGAAGACGAAAATATCTTTCATTACAACAATTTGCACTCAGCTCTGAAAATCTCTTTTGTTCTCCGAAAAACATAAATTTTCAAACTTTCGCCCCGTCCGGCAGTCAGTCAGCCATATCTCAATCCCGCTATTCATAGGCATTTATCCCCTTATGCAACATTTCATCAAATTGTTGCATTAGAGATCGATCCAATAAAATTGACATTTTGAGCGCCAAAAATGAAAAGTCTCCAGAATATTAGCGGGTTTACGGAAAAAATGTGGTAACTGAAGGTTACTTCATTAACAGGTTTATCAATAAAATCAGGATGAAATGCAAAAACAACCGGATTGCCGCGCCTGCGGCAGGCTCGCAAAGACGAAAAAAGCACGCGGGATCGCCCGCTTGCTTTTATAGCGCCTCTCAAAATCATGCACAGAGTTCAGACATATAAAATACTGTAAAAACTAAATTTAGTATCGAAAAGTTTGTGCAGAAAAGAGCCAACGGCTCTATTACAGCCAAACAAAAAACCGCGCTCGGCCAAACGCGGTTTTTTGTTTTATACAGGAGGAACGTTTTTTAACGCGTTCTTTTCCGGGTTATTTCGGGTCCCACCCCAGAGGTATTTCGATTGTGCCCTCGTCATCCTTCATCGTGAAAACAATTTCAGTTACGTACCCTTCGGTATTCCATACAACGGACTCGCCGCCAGCCACGGCCATGATCTCCAGCCCTTCATTTCCGCCGTGGCGCGAGCGCGGGATATCAAGGAGGTCCACTTTAGCGATCACGCCCCCCGCGCCTTCTTCATTTACGGCATTATCAGCCCACCGGCTGACAAGCTGCGTCAGCTCCGGAAGCTCATGCAGCTTTTGCAGTTTTCCCGGCAAACCCGCGCTGTCTTTTGAGAGCCCTCCCGGGCGAGGTTTGATTTCAAATTTACCGGAGCACGCGCTTTCCAGGTAGGCGGCCAAACCTAATTCACCGCTTATGGAAATAGCGACAGAAACGGGGTCGGCGCCTCCTCCGGCAGCCTCCACCCGGCCGCCGGTCACCTTTACCGCGCCGCTGCCAAGCCCGATGGCTACGGCCTTTTCATTGTAGCATTCGGCTTTCACGCTGCCTCCGTCTACCGTTATCACGCCGGTATTGCTGATCTCAACAGCGGTGGTTACGATGGACGGTATTCCGCCAGCAACGGCCAAAATGCTGCCGTTAGTTACCGTTACCACGCCGTTGCCGAGCACGACAGCTATGGCGGCCTCACCCTCGGCCTTTACCGCGCCATCGGCTACCGTTACCATTGTCACATCGTCTTCCGCCCCATTAATAGCCGCGGCCAAACCACCGGCTGCCTCCACCGCGCCGCCGGTTACCGCTATCTCCGACGTACCGCCGGCGGCAATGGCAAATGCCGCAATGCCGGACTCGGCCTTTATCGTACCGTCGGCTGCCGTTACCGTGCCGTTATTGACATTGATGGCGACGGCCATGGCAATATCTCCGCCTTCGACCGAGGCTTTTACCGTGCCGCCGGTTATCTTTACATTGCCGTACACGACGGAAATAGCGGAGGAGATTGCGCCCACAGCTCCAGTTTTCCCATCAGGCCCAATGATGGACGAGACCGCGCCGCCTTCAGCCACCTCGAAGGTCCCGGCGCCGCTTAAAAAAATCAATCCTTCGCCGCCTATCCGCCCGGAATATCCGGCCTTCCACTCTACGGTCACGTTTTCAGGGATAATAAGTATAAGGGTTCTGTCCGCATCGCCTTTGCCGCCCGTCACGGTCACCGTGCCGCCGCCCGCGGATTGCAGATTATTGATTGCGTTCTGTATATTCGCTCTGACAGCAGGAACTTCGTCGCCTTCTCCTATTTCCACTACCGCCGCCCACGACGTCACGGGCAGCAGGACGATACACAACAGCGCCGTCATAAACACAATTTTTTTCCTCATTTATTTCACGCCCCTATCCTTATAAAATGAAAAGTCTTCACAGGATATTAGGGGGTTTGCGGAAAGAATGGGGTAACTGAAAGTTACCTTATTTTAGGGGTTAATTCTCGCATGTCATCCGGCGGAGGAGCGGTAAAACATCTTTTTGCCACCGCCGAGAGCAGTTTGTCATTTATTTTATCGGGGAAAATAATCTTCCATGCGTGCAGGAGCGGCCTTTTGATTCCAAGTTTCCGCCACTCCCTGTTAGCCGCCGGATTTCCGTATTTTTGGTCGCCGAGGACAGGGATCCCCGCGTGCGCCAGATGGACACGCGCCTGATGCGTCCTGCCCGTCAGAAGTTCAACCGATACGACTGAAAATCCGTCCCCATTTGAAATTTTCTCAAAACGTGTGTGCGAGGGCTTCCCCTCCGGCGCGACGGAAACGTAATTACTCCCCTCGTCCTTTAGAAGCGCGGCCTTTATTTCGCCTGATTTGGGGGCGTTTCCCGCAACTATCGCGAGGTAAATTTTCTGTATCCGCCGCTCCTTAAAAAGCAGTTCAAGTTCGCGCAAAGCTCCGCCCGACATCGCGACGGCAAGCGCCCCGGTCGTATTGCGGTCGAGACGATGGACCGCCGCGGGGGCAAAACCCTGAACGCCCCTGCCAAACATCGCCCATACGCGCGTTATGACGCTGTCCCCTCCCTTTACATCCGGCTGGACTAATAGGTCCGCGGGCTTATTCACTATACACACGGCGTCGTCCTTATATATGTATGAAACGGGAAGCCGACTGCCTGTTTTTTCCTCCGCGCTTTCAGCCATAATGGCTTCTTTTTCAATACTCCACGGGGCGTACAATTCCTGCCCTCCCGCGACGCGAACGTCCGGCCCGCGCGCGCGTCTGGAGTCCAGAATCACCTCCCCCTTGCGGAGCGCGCGCATGATGGCTGAAAGCGGGACATTCGGGAAAATCGCGCGAAGCGTTTTGTCTATCCTGCGCCCGTCGTGATCGGCGGAGATTTTTAAACGAAAACTCATGTTTTACGCGTTCTTTTACCCTTTCCAAAACCTGCGCTGCATCGCAAAATGAAAGTCGGTTATTTCCTTACCTTCTTCCAGAGAGGATACCGACTCCTGCCAGCAGAAAAGTTTGAAATCAAGGTCGTCCGCCGCGGCTACCACCAAGGCCTCCGGAGTGGCGGGCAAAACGGGGGAGCCGAACTCTTTGCTTCCGTGATGGCTGAGCAGTATATGCGCAAGCGCGAGGGAGAGTTTTTGATCCTCTTTTTCAAGCCCGTATTCCTCCGTCAAGCTGGAAAGGATCCTGTAGCCAAGCGCGACGTGGTCAATAACGTTTCCCGCCGTTACCATATTTGGCGCGGGGTTCAGGGTGTAAGCTTCCAATTTTCCTATATCGTGCAACAAGGCGCCCGCCGTAACGAGGTCCGTATCAATTTTCATGCCGAGCGGCTGATAAGTATTCGCTATGTAACTCGCTACCCGCGCGGTTGCCACGGAATGTTCAAGCAATCCCCCGACATAAGCGTGATGGTGAGACACGGCCGCCGGCCAGTCCTTGTATTTTTCCCAGTATTTTTTTGCGTTGAAAACGAAATCAAGAAATCCCTTCAAAGGCTCGCCGCAAGAGTTGCAAAGGTTAACGAATTCCTTTTCGAGCTCCTCCGGTGAAATAGGGGAACGCTGAACGAACGAATGGGGGGGGTATTTATCCTGATCCACGTAATACACGGCGTTGAACGCGTATTGCGCCTGCCCCTTGTATTCTCCCACCTGCCCCTGAAGCCCGAGAGTTTTCCCTTCAAGCGCGGCAGTGCGGGAGTCCGAAAGAGGGTCCCCTATGGTGTCCTTCCCGCCGTTTTCATACGCGTACCAGAGCACGTTCGACCAGATTTTCCCTTCAATGGAGCCATCCCTGTCCATTATTACAATATCCCAGTAAGGGCGCCCGTTTTTGTCTTTTTTTACGTTTGACCGCGTTACGACCCCAAGCGCGTAAAATTTTTCATCCTTTTGCATTTTTTTTATTTCCGAGGATTTGTTTATGTTGGTCATTTGTTAAGTCAATTCTCCTTTTTTCATGCGTATCCAAAAGACATTTCATTACTAAAAATATTGCGCGCGAAATAACTATTCATTGTCACCTCTTACCTCGCCAATCTCTTTTAATTCGCGAAGTTTGTTTTCCAATAGGATCTTATCCGGAAGGTGAAGTTGATAATCCGCTACGAGCGCAGGCGACATACTGCGGCTCAAAGCATATTCCACTACCATATCATCCTTACCCGCACACAGTATGAGTCCAACGCTGGGGTTTTCTGCCGGCTTCCGTACATCGCGATCAAGCGCTTCGAGGTAAAATTCCATCTGCCCTTTGTTATGTGAAGCTTCACATAACAGTTGTTCGACCAAGTAATTTCTCGCGACAGTGTTGCGAGTTTTTCGTTATCGCGATATGTTTTGTAAAACTGGCGCATACGCCAAACGTTAGAGGCCGAGAAGCCCTTCAAATCTGGACGGTTGGACTGAATGAAACGGGCAAAATCCGAGACAACAGATTTACCCCAACCGCCGCTTTGGACTTTTCCACTAACGTATTTCCCGATTTCCCAGTACATTGAAACAAATTCCCGATTAACGGCACGAAAAGTGTTCTCTCGGGTGCGTTCGATGATGGCAATGATTTCGTCATATTCGGCTTGTCTTGATAGTTCAATTTTATCGCTGCTCATGTTCTGCTCATATCACTGTCGGTTTGAATATTTATATTTGTTTGAGGCACCTCATCGCCCTCCTTCCAGAGCTTTGAATTCCAGCCCCTCTATCTCCCGCAGGCTTTTGCCGGCTATCCCCTGCATGTCTCCGTACATCCCTATCGTTGATTCCATCACGCGGATTATCTGCGATTCACGCTTCGCCCATTGTTTTTGGATAGCTTTCTTTTCCGCCGCAAGGTCGCTTTGCATGGTCTCAAACGCTTCCACGATCGCGCTCATCCTTTGTATGAATTTCGTTCCGGTAAGGTATTCGTACATCGCCTCGGACTTGGTCTTTGCCCCTTCGGATACCTGGCGCGCCTTTGAAATTTCGATCAAAGACTGGCGCAGCATCACCGTGACCGGGTATACCACCTTTGGGGACAACACCCAAACCCCTTCCCTGAACCCAAACGCCTCCATCTCCTTTGGCAGCGCAAAGCTCACTATGACCGCTATCTCAGCTTTCGCCGCCCTCTGGTCGTCCTTTAATTTGCCGAGCCAGCCGTCGCTCCATGTTCTGGCGCGCTTCAGCTCCCATATTATCGTCCCGCACCTTCCCATTGCCGGGTCATTTACCTCCTGAACCACATCGGCGCCGGATGAACCTTTCGGAACGGGTTTTATCACGTCAAACGGAAAACTTGACTTCAGTATTGATTCCAGCTCAAGCTCAAAAACCTCGCCCTGAAGCTGCTGGCTTCCCTGTTCGGCTTTTTGCTGAAGCTCTTCGATTTTTTTCTTCATTGAAGCTATTGTCTCTTCGCGCTCCATCAGTTTGAGCCTGTTCTGCTCGTCGGATTCCTGCTTTGCTTTTAAGCGCAGCAGTTCCGATTCCCGCGTAACGCGCTTTTCTATCGTAAGCTCAAGCTCCCGCTCTTTCTCTTTGTATTCGCGCTCCTTTTTCAACGCTTCCGCGTGGGCTTTCCGCGCTTCTTCCAATTTTTGCTGTTGGCCTTTTTCTCTTTCTTTCAGCTCGGAAAGCTCCTTATTTTTATTTTCAAGTTCACTGTCCTTTTCCTCGTTCAGCTTTTTGATTTTTTCCTCGATGAGCAAGGCAGCGCGCTTCTGTTCCTCTTTTTTTATTTTATCGCGCGCCCCTTCTATGAGGGGCGCGGCCAAAGCCTCCGTAAGGCGTATTTCCGCCTTGCATTGCGGGCATTCCAGAACGAAGTTATCGCTCATCACGCGCCGTATTTGTTCAGCTTCCCCGCGTGGGCAAGCATAAGGCCCATGAGTTTATAACCGCTTATGTGTCCGATAGTCCCGAACCGGCACTCATTTTCGCCGAACGCCTTATGCAGCCCAAAGCGGCATTTATCGCTTGATATCATGAAAGGGACGTCGTGCCACGAGTGCCCTTTCATAACGGCGGGAGTGCTGTGGTCGCCGGTTACAACAAGAACGTCAGGGTTGAGCGAAGTTAATTTATGAAGGATGGAGTCAACATGTTCTATGACTTTTACCTTTTCGTCGAATTTTCCGTCCTCTCCCCGGCTGTCCGTGTATTTGACATGGACATAGAAATAATCGTGCCTGTCCCAGTATTTTTTTACCGAGTCGAAAAGCTCCTCAAGCGTGCTCCCCGCGTCCTCAACTTCCATGCCGACAAGGCTCGCGAGCCCGCGATACATGGGGTAAGAGGCTATCGCCGCCGCTTTTATCCCGTAAAGCTCTCCCAAAAGCGGAATATCTGGAGCGGAGGAGAAGCCGCGAAGCAGGCATGAATTGGCGGGCTTGTCATCCTTCAGCACCTCCTGCACGCGCTTGATAAATTTATTCGCTATGTCGGCCATGCGCTGCCCGTCCGGCGCCGAAGCGGAAGCCCACAACATCGGAGAGCCCTCTTTCTGCGGGTCGGCGTCGCGCACATGTTCGTCCAGCCCATCGCCTGAGAATATGACCACAAAACGGTGTTCCATTCCGGGATAGAGCGTTATCTTCACATCCTCTATTTCCTTTATGTTCGCCGCAAGTTTTTCCACAACTTTGGCGCTTTCATCCGTGGGGATCCTTCCCGCGCGCCTGTCCGTTATTATATCGCCGTCGCGGGTGCAGAAATTTCCGCGGGAGCATACGTCGCCGCGCGAAACCTTTGCCCCAACGCCGCACGCTTCAAGTATCCCGCGCCCTATAAGGTATCCATACGGATCGTATCCGAAAAGGGACAGATGCCCCGGCCCGCTGCCCGGCGTTATGCCGACGTCAACCATTCTGAGAAAACCCAGCTCGCTGCTTTCGGCAAGCGTGTCCAAATTAGGGGTGTTCGCCGCCTCAAGCTCGGTCTTCCCTCTGGCATCCGGCAGCCCTCCGATACCGTCCATTACGAGAAGAATCATTTTGCTGCCGTTTTCCGTGGACAAATTTTTCAGCATTTCCATTCTTTTGTTCATCATCCGCACTCCCTTAGATTTATAAAATTTTAGTTATGCCGCTCAGTCATCATCTATGTTATCATAATAATATCCAAACTATTTCATGAAACTGAATATAAAAAAAACAGGGGGTAAAGTAGTTATGCATTTTTCCGAAAGAATCAAAGCTATGCAGGCATCTCCGATAAGAAGGCTGCTTCCGTATTCCGACGAAGCGAAAGCGAAAGGTAAGAAAGTTTATCACCTCAACATCGGCCAGCCCGACGTCAAAACTCCGCCGGCATTTTTGGACGCCATAAAAAATTTCAATCAGGAAGTGATCGCGTACGCGACGTCTCAGGGGGACAACGATTTGCGCGACGCAATGAGCCGGTACTATCAGGAATGGGGCATAGACATAGCCCGCGACGATATACTTGTGACGGGCGGCGGCAGCGAAGCCCTTTGGTTCACGGTCATGGCAATTTGCGACCCCGGCGACAATATACTTGTCCCTGAGCCGTTTTACGCCAATTACAACGCGTTTACCCAGTCGGTAAACGCAAACATAATCCCTATCAATACGAAAGCCGAGGACGGCTTCCACCTTCCCGCCGCCCCGGAGATCGAAAAGCGTATAACTCCCAAAACCCGCGCGATTTTGATATCGAACCCCGGAAACCCCACAGGCGCTATATATACGGAAGCGGAAGTCAATATGCTCGCCGACATTGCCGTGAAACATGATATTTACATAATTTCCGACGAAGTTTATCGTGAATTTGTGTATGACGGGCTTAAAATGGCGAGCGTCGGGCATATCAAACGCATAGCCGACAGAGCCGTAATAATCGACTCTATATCCAAGCGCTACAGCGCGTGCGGCGCGCGTATCGGCTGCATCGCGATAAAAAACAGGGAATTTCTCGCCCAGGTTTTAAAATTATGCCAGGGGCGCCTCTGCGTTCCGACACTTGAGCAGGTTGGGGCAACCGCGCTTTATTCGACTCCGAAATCTTATTTCGACGAAGTCAATAAGGAATACCAGGAAAGGCGCGACACTCTTGACAAAGCGCTTAAATCAATGAAGGGCGTCATTTGCGACCAGCCCAAGGGAGCGTTTTACTCAATGGTGAAAATGCCCGTGGACGACGCCGAGAAATTTATAATCTGGATGCTTGGGAACTATGATATAAACGGGGAAACTTTAATGGGCGCTCCGGGAGCGGGATTCTATTCAACGCCCGGCAGGGGGCAAAACGAGATGCGGCTTGCTTACGTCCTGAAAAATGAGGATATCTCAAAGTCGATGAACATCCTTAAAGGCGCGCTCGAAGCTTATCCGGGGCGCATCGAGCCGGTCACGGCCTAAATTGATCGCGAAAAAGGGGTTTTTTTAATGCTCAATAAAAAACGCATGGCAGCCGCTTCCGCGTTACTGCGCGAAAAAAATTTAGACGCCCTCGTGGTTGCCGTATCAATGGATACGCTGTATCTGGCGGGGCTTTACATGAAACCCGACGAAAGGTTTAAGGGGTTCGTCATAACCCCCGGCGAAAAAGATGGGAATAACGGCTTCGCGCTTGTCCCGGAGCTTTACAGGCATGAATTTGAGGAGCGCGTCGGCGGCGACCTTCCCTTTTATTTCTGGAAAGACGAGGACTGGTTCTATGACTCCGTGAAAAAGGGGCTTGACGATTTCGGCGTGCCGAGAGGCGGAAAAGCGGCCTTTAACGACAGCGTGCTTGCGGCTGACGCCATTGAATTTTCAAAACGCTGGGGGTATCAGCTTGAAAACGGGTCGGATATTATCGCCTCCTTGCGAATGATCAAGGACGCGGAGGAAATAAGTTATCTGAAAAAGGTCGGCGAGATAACCGACGCGGCGCTTTATGAAGTTTCAAAGTATGTGAAGCCTGGAATGAACGAAAGACAGGTGCTGAATTTTATTTTTGAATCATTCGCCAAGCACGGCGCGGACGCTCCGGGCGCGGGCGCATGGGGGATAATCGCCAAATCGGAGAACGGCGCGGTCCCTCACTACTCAAAAATGGACTGCGATCTGAAAACCGGGGACAGCGTCATCATGGATGTGGGATGCAATTATAAGGGATACCACTCCGACGTTACCCGCACCCTTTTCATCGGGGAACCCGACGAGGAAAGGCGCAAGGTATACGAAATCGTGCGGGAAGCGCAGCAGGCCGGGCTCGATATGGTACGCCCGGGCGTGAGGGCATGCGACGTTGACAAGGCTGCCCGCGACGTAGTGGAAAAAGCGGGGTATGGGGCTCAGTTCTTCCATCGCACCGGGCACGGAATAGGGCTTGCCATACACGAGGATCCGTATATTTCCTCTTCCAATCAAACTGTTTTGAAGGAGGGGATGGCATTCAGCGTTGAGCCGGGAATCTACTTGCCCGGGAAATTCGGCGTCCGCATTGAAGATATTGTCATAGTAACGGCTGACGGATGCGAGACAGTGACGAAATTTCCAAAAGCGCTGACCGTCGTTTAAACGCCGGTCGTCATTTATAATGCCATATTTTAACTATACGGGGTACGACGCCGAAGGCAAATTAAAAAAAGGGGTGCTTGAGGCTTCTTCCACCGTTCAGGCCATAGACCGCCTTACGGAAAGGGCGATAATCGTCGTTGACGTCGTCCAGGCATCGGAGAGGGCAAAATCAAGGAAAGTCGTTCCGTTATCCCTTGAAGGCCATATCATGTTTTGCAGGAGCCTTGCCTCGTACCTTCGTTCGGGGCTGCAGCTTGCCGACGCGCTTAAAGTGCTTGGCAAGCAGACTGTGGATAAACGGGTCGGCGCGGCTTATTCTTCCGTGCTTGAAGGGATAGAGGGCGGTAAAAAGTTTCACGCGGCATTGGGCGAGAGCGGAGCTTTCAAGGAGTCTCTGTGCCGCGTGGTGGAATCCGGTGAGCAGAGCGGCTCCCTCATTCAAGTCTTGGAGCAGGCGGCGGATCAGTTTAAACTTGAAGAGCGGCTGTTTAAAAAGATACAAAAAGCCCTGACTTACCCGATAGCGATGGTCGTAATAGGGACGGGGGTCGTCGTTTTCCTGCTTTCTTATGTCGTGCCCAAGATTTCAGTTCTGTTTGACGAAGTCGGGCAGGCGCTGCCGCTTCCGACAAGGATTTTGCTGGCATTTTCAGATTTCGTGGGAAATTGGGGGCTTACGATTTTATTGCTCGCGGCTCTTGGGTTGTTTATCATGAAGCGGCGGAAGAAAAGAATCCATTTCCCTTTCATGAGAGCTCTGAAGGAAAGATTGACCCTATCCTTGGTCATGACGCACCTTTCCACCCTGCTTAAATCGGGGATCCCGCTTGTGCAGGCGCTGAAAATGGCCTCGGCAATGGACCCGAACCCCGCGCGCTGGCTTGAGGCCTCGGATTTGGTCAAAGCGGGGCATAGGTTTGACCGCGCGCTTGAAAAAATTGGATTTTCCGAGGATGTGGTCTACGTTATCAGGGTGGGGGAAATGGGCGGCGACCTGATAAAAGCGTTGTCAAATGTCGGAGAGACAAACTGGGAGCTTGCGGAAGCGCAGATGGACAGGCTGGCTACCCTTGTTGAACCCGTTATGACCCTTGCTCTTGGCCTCTCGGTAGGATTCATAGTTGTGGCAATATTGATGCCGGTATTTGATTTATCGGGACTGGTAAGATGATGCTATATAGTTGTCAGTGTAACGCGCTTGTGCTTAATTCACAGTATTTATATTAATTTAATGAAAATCTCAAGGCATAAATTTACATGTAAGTAAGATATAATTTTAGTGTTAACAAAACTGTTGGAAAGCTTTAACAACACAATCTGGGAGGAAAATTATGGAACAGGACAATAAGCAAAAAAGCTTGGAAGAAGAAATTGTGGAACAGGGCAATAAGCAAACGCAAGACAACAGAGGATCTAAAAAATTGGTGTTTGGGATAGTTGGATTTTTGTTAGGCGCGCCAATGAGCTATTTTTTTCAACCTCCTATTATACGGGAAAAAATTTCTTTTGGGCGGTATGTTGAACATCTTCCAGAAATACTGTCAGGCCCTAATTCGTGGAAGACAGACCCCATGCTCGGCAGTAACCCGTCCCTGACTGTTTTAGTAACTTGTGTGATTTGCGCCGCAATATTTGGTTTTATGGGTTATTTAATCGACAAAGCAAATAAACCAAACGCATAAACGGAATTTGATAATTCTGACGCACTGCCGCAGCAGGCGCTTTTTCTCGCGTCTTTTTTTCTATATGTTGTTCGCGATTGGAGTTTTGCTGTTTTTGCTGTTTTCTACTCTTCACGAAAAAGACGGCGCATTTCCAGCCCGTAATGCGGCTTTTCAAAACGGGGATTTGGTTTTTATCAGAGGCAGGACATGGAGAAGCTGGTTTGTCCGTTTCTTCGATGTTTCAAACGATTTTTCTCACGTCGGGATAATCAGAATTATAGACGGTGTTCCCAAGGTGATTCACGCGACGCCCGACGCTGATGTAGTGCAACTTCAAAACATGGAAGATTTTTTGTCTCCGGCAAATGCTGACCACGCAGGCGTATATCGTTTGAAATACAATCAATTGACCGCTGAAGCGGCAAGCATGAAAGCGCTGGGCTATTTTGAGCAAGGAATTTCGTTCGACCATCGGTTCGACATTCTGTGCAACGATATGCTCTATTGCACGGAACTTATTTGGCTTGCATATAAACACTCAGGAATTGACTTAGGAGAGGGAGAGGCGGATTTTTTGTACGATTCCGCGCCATTCGGCAAAGTTTTGCTGCCGGGGAGGCTGAGCAAAAGCAGGCGTCTGATAAAAGTCGAAAAAGATTCGTATGAAAAACAGGACGGCAATATCCGTATCACAAGAAAAAAATGAAGATGCTTACAAGGAGGGATTTTTTTGAGAAAAATTGAGAGGCGTAAAAAAAGAAGAGGTTTTACGTTAGTTGAAATCCTGGTCGTAGTCGTCATACTTGGGCTTTTGGCGGCGCTTGTTATTCCTAATGTTGTCGGCCAGAGCGATGACGCGAGGCGCACCGCCGCCGTGGTGCAGATTAAAGAAATAGAAAGCGCGCTTGATATTTACCGTTTGCATAACGGGTTTTACCCGACAACGGAGCAGGGGCTTGAGGCGCTTGTAACCAGGCCGACGACGAACCCTCAGCCGAGGAGGTACACCGAAGGAGGATACCTGAGAAGGGTCCCGCTGGACCCGTGGGGAAACCCTTTCATTTACCGCAGCCCCGGCGAAAGAGGCGCGATTGATATAATAAGCACCGGCCCGGACGGAGAAGAGGGAACCGGAAATAATATCTCAAATCACGATCCGTAAAAATAATGCATACCCTAAAGGACGTCACGGTGACAAGCAAGCAATGCACAATAAGGAGGGCGGCGAATTGCCGCCCCTATTCACGCCGCCGGGCGTTTACCATGATAGAGCTTATCGTTGTTTCCGCGTTGCTGGGACTTCTTGCGGTATTGGTCATTCCGCGCGTATTGTGGGAGGAGCCTCCTAAACGAATTTTGCAGCGCGCGTTTATAGAAGCCGTTGATATTGCAAAGGACGGGGCTTCAGTCAGGTTCCGCATTGATAAGGAAGAAAACAAAGGGGCTGTTATCCCTGAAATTTTGGTAAAAGACGATGAAGCGGGAAAAGCCGAGAACGTCTGGAAAGCACTTAAGATGCGATGGGAACCGGCGGGGAACGCATGGATTTTTGATCCTGAAATGATATATTTCTATCAGGACGGAGTATGCACCCCCGCAAAAATCGTGTGGGGAACTCCCCCTTATCAGGAAAATTATTTGTTGACCGTCACCGGGTATCTGGTGGAGAGCGGTAATTTCTAAAAAATCACTGGCGCGCCCGAGACGATTTGAACGCCTGACCTACGGCTCCGGAGGCAAAGGACATTACGGCGATAAATAAAATAAACACGCCTTGTATTTATAGCAATTCTCATGAAATGTATACTATATGACATGCCTACAAACCATGATAAACACGACGATTGTGATAATACACGTAGAGCGAAATTGCTATAGCCGCTATTATGCGTTTACGTAAGTCTAATGACAATGGCCAAGGCATACTGTAATCCTCCAGACTTAATATGATTGTTACAGTATTTTATGCGAAAGTATATGCTTTGTCATATTGCTATATTCCCGTTCCTAAAATCGAACTGTTGACGGCTTTATTCTAAAAGTATAAAATGGATTTCGATGCCATAGCGGGTGTCGTTCGCATGGTAATTGAAAGAAAGGGGAAACAACGGATGAAGGAATCGATTCATAAATATTTTAAGGTCGGGCTGATCGCTTTCATGGCCTATCCGACAATGTTGAAGGGAGAAGACCCTGACACACTGGAGCATTTGCGAAAAATCGCCCTGGACGATTATTTCGACGCCATTGAAGTTACCTGGATCAAGGATGGAGAGACCCGCGCCCGCGCTGCTAAGTTGCTGGATACGGCGCATATGACGGTATGCTACGGCGCCCAGCCCAGACTGCTGACCACCGGCCTGAATCCAAACCATATTGACGAGGCGGAGCGCAAAAAAGCCGAAGCAACCCTGCTTGAGGCCATTGACGAAGCGGAGGAATTGGGTGCGAAAGGCGTTGCGTTTCTGTCCGGCAAATGGCAGCCGGAAACACGCGAGGAAGCATACTCTCAACTGCTTAAAACCACGCGTTGCCTTTGCGGCCACGCGGCGAAAAAAGGCATGATGGTGGAGCTGGAAGTATTCGACTACGATATCGATAAGGCAAGCCTGATCGGCCCCGCGCCTTACGCAGCGCGGTTTGCCGCAGACATGCGCATGACACACAGCAACTTCGGTTTGATGATCGATTTAAGCCATATCCCCATGACTTACGAAACCTCGGAATTTGTAGTGCGAACGCTGCGCCCGTACATTACCCACCTGCATGTCGGCAACACTGTCTGCGCGGACCCCGCTGCGGAGGGTTACGGCGACATGCACCAACGGTTCGGCTTTCCGAACGGGGCCAACGATACAAATGAATTGTTGCAATTCCTGCGAGTGCTTAAAAATGAGGGATTCATGAAAGCAGACGACCCTATGGTGCTCTCATTTGAGGTAAAGCCATGGAAAGATGAGGACCCTGACGTGGTAATCGCAAACGCGAAGCGCGTATTGAACAGGGCTTGGGCGCTATTGTAAAATCAAAACGCACAAATCGTTATTTCGAACAGTGAGCCGAAACACCATAATTGTAACGGCTCACTGTGAATGTTTGTTATTGCTCCTCTTGAGTTAAATATTGGACATACATGTCAGCTTGTTCATGATATACCTTACAGCCGATTGGTTTCCTTCAGCTTTTGAACCCGCGCTTCAACGCCTTCAAAATTACTGTCTAAAAACAGCATATCGTGTATTTCTTCAAGGGCGGCGACGGTCTCTTTCTTCCACGGTTTTTCCTTCAATCTGTTAAGAGCGGCATACGCCGCTGAGTCGTCGT
>Ga0099364_10006427_pt1 | contig 17121 bp, 10 predicted proteins | sample TergutTh196P3_FD_73070 | JGI IMG/M metagenome (GOLD analysis project Ga0099364, IMG submission 73070) | Microcerotermes parvus P3 segment gut microbial communities from Pointe-Noire, Republic of the Congo - Th196 P3 | ecosystem: Host-associated > Arthropoda: Insects > Digestive system > Gut ... | reverse complement strand
AAAAAAAAAAAAAATAAAAAAACCCAAAAAAATTGTAAAAACAAAAATAAAGCCCCTTTTTTTTTTTTTTTTTAATTTTTCAATTTTTTAAAGTTTAAACAACCCCCCCCCCCCCCCCGCTTGTTTTATTCGGTTTTATCTTGTATATTAATATTAGGAAGTATTTTCTTTAGACATCGAACGGAGGAATGAGGTGAAATATCTAAAAATTATTTTTTTATCCTTATTGTTTATTTGTTTCTCTAGTTGTAAAACAGAGCCATCAACATATATTTATTTTGCCAATATTTATCTTAATGGAGATCATTTTGACAATGCAATAAGAACATACAATGATGGAATTAAAGAACACCCTAATAATCATGTGTTATACATTGAAAGAGGTAAAGTATTTTATTCTATAGGATTATATCAAGATGCAATAAATGATTTTGACACAGCAATCTCTCTTTTTCCTGATGCAATTGATAGTTATAAATTTAGAGGAGCATCTTATTTCCATTTAGAAAATTATAATGACTCAATGGAAGATTTTATTTGTTTTCTAGCTATTGACTCAGATGATTATTTAGTTAATTACTATATGGCAATGTTATTATGTATAAAGAATAATTTTATAGATTCAATAAATTATTTAAATAAAACAATTGAGTTGTCTCCAACATATTTAAATGCCTATTCTCTTCGAGGTAATGTTTATCTAATACTTGAAGAATATTTAAATGCTCTTAATGATTTTAATAGTGCTATTGCTATTAATAATAAAATGCCAGAATTATATAATTCAAGAGGTTTAGTCCATGTAGAATTGAATCTTTTTGAAGAAGCATATAATGATTTTTCTAATGCTATACTTTTAAATAATAAAGATTCAGTATACTATTATAATAGAGGAAAAATAACTTTTAAGATGGGTGATAGTTATATGGCACTTTCTGATATAAATAAAGCAATTGAATTATATTCAGAGGATAAGGATTATTATTTACAACGAATTAATATATTAATAAAATTAGCAGAATCAGAAGAGGATATTACTCTAGTAAAACAATATCTTGATATGTCTGAAGATGATTTAGAAAAAGTTAAAAATTGGCCGTAGTATCAGTAAATTAGAAATCATTAAAATATTCTCCGTGCTCTCCGTGCCTCCGTGAACTCAGTGAGAATAATTTGGGGGGGGGGAACCCCTCCCCTCCCCCCTAATTTTTCGACGCTGCAGGGTAATTATCCTACAATATATTTATTGTTAATACCACAGTATTCAAAAGCTTCAGTTGAAAAATAGTCTTCATCCTTCATATCATATTACTTCACTTCTAGCCTCCATGAAACATTCAAATTCCATAGGTCCGGGAGTCTTGGTGATGTCAGTTTTAGGCTCAGCCGCCCTTGTTTAAAGCGCATTGCGCCGCTGATGGAGAAGTCCCAGATTTCATCGTTCTTTGAATTCTTTTCATAACCAAATCTTGTTTTAAATTGATACTTTGATGGGAAAAAAGAAATCTCCCCATAAAATACGCAATTATCAAAATCCCAAGGTTGTGCCGGAATAGGGTATGCATAAACCACCCCTTCTGAAGCCGTTATCCCTCTTACTGAGCCGTTAAAAAGAATCCCAATTGGCGTACTCAGCCCAAATTGAGATAGATTCAGAGAAATTCCAATGTACCCATAAAGTCTGTCTGTAATTTTTAGGTGGTTGTCTGCATTTCTATCTATAGAGATCGATACCCTGCTCAGCTTGATGAGGTTGTTGTCTGATCTTGCGGAAGGGAATCGATAATAAAAATTAGTTTGTGACCGTGTAAAACCTTCGGCGTTAGATATCGATATTATATCAGACCCGCGCAGTACGGTAGTAAATCTAAAAAGTGAATTGAGACTCCCTTTATTTTCAATTCTTGCAGCGGCTCTAAAAGCACTGTTCAAGTTTGAGCCGTCTCTTGCTACAAACCGTTCCCCCGATCCATCGGCAGCAAGTGAGATTGTAAACGGGCGCGGCATTCTTGAAGTACCCCACGGCACTAAGGGTGAAAGAGAAATTCCCAAATTGGCGTAGATGTCAGTTCCCCATGCAAAGGTTTCAGATAACGCAAAATCTGAGCTTATGCTTAAAAGCGGACTGTCAAACAAAACACCGGCGGCGTAAAGATTAAAATCTCTTTCCGGCAATGCCGGAGGATTGGAAAACCAAGAGCTTGCACTTTTTGGTTTAAGTAAAGCCCATGTATAAAATGTTTCTATAGATAAACTCGATTTATTTGGCAGATCAAAATCCACCCCACCGGCCACTGCTGTTTGACCATACTGTTGTAATTCAGACAAAACTTCTGTTTGTGCGGAGATAAAACCGCTTATACTTTTTAATGGAGGAGTGGAAAGATAAAGATAGAGTTCATCAGTCTTGGTGCTTGAGGCGGCAGCTTTCAAATCCGCTATCATTGGTTTGTAGTTTACCGCATACGGCGGCGACCGAATCCACGGGTTACGGATTCTTGCAGAAAGCCCCCATTCATCCAGTACACCAAAAAGCAGCCTGTAATCCGTTTGCTTGTGGTAAAGCCCGCCCTGAAAATGGGTAACCGCTCTTGCGGTGTCCTGAGATTCAGCCTCAAAATCCAGCGGCCGCCTGTCCAACACCTGCCCCCGCAGGGTCAGCCCCAATGGGAGATAGCTCAGTTTAATCTCCCCCCTATTATGAAGGTTACCGCTTGTCAGCGATTTACCATCCCATAGCCCGCTCCAAAGCAGGCTCCAATCAAATAGGGGTTCTTCTGCTGCCAATGAGCCCACCCCCAGGCCGCACAAAAGCACGGCCACAAAAAGAGTTAAATTTTTCATATATATATATGGCGCGGAACCCCTGTTTTGCTTTATCGTTTTGAAAAGTTTTTTAAAAAAAATGCAAAAAAACTACCCCAAAATTCACGAATTTCCAGATTCTTCTATATTGTAGTGTATCGTGCAGGAGACAAATTTTCATAAATTTTTCATTTTTTTTCAAAAACGATAAAGCAAAATGGCACTTCCGCGCCATATATAAGCAACAAAACTTTTTGGAGTTGCTTATGAAAAACATTTTGAAAACTTTGATTCTTACTTCTCTTGCGGCGGCGCTGTCTACCAGCCTTGCCTGCCGTCAAACCGGAGTAAGCGGGATGGGGTCTGCAAAAATGCAGAGTGCCACCCTGACGGTTTCGGCCTCTTTAACGGAGACCGATATGGAAACGATTATGCGGTCTCTTGATGAGATCACTGAGCTTGAGCGCGCCGGCTCTTGGATTCAGGGTATGGCTGTTACAGAGTCCAGTATCCGTGAAAGCGCCGGAGATTTTCCGGGTGCGGTTGCGGCGGCGTACAAAGAACTTGCTCTGGCTTATGGCAGGGGTTTGATTCAAAAGCAGGATATAGAACAAGGGTTTATAAATCTGCTTGAAATAAAAGATCAATCTGTCTCTGCCGCCTCAAATGCCATTCTTGCATTTTCCAGAGGACAATGGGAGCAGGCTTCAGCGGGGTTGTCTCTTCTTTTTGACAAAGAAGAAGAGCCGGACAGCTTTGCAAACTGGATGCTGCTTGTATGTGCATTAGAAAAAAATAACGCACAAGGTTTGGGAGAAGACAGGCGGGCATCATCGGCTTATAGATCGATACGAGCACGATACTCGCAATTTCCGGAGTACTGGTATAGAGGAGCCAGAGCTTTTTCCGGCACTATTGCGGCGGAGTATGCAGAGAATTGCATTAACACTTCTCCTGATGGACCCTTTGCAGAGGAAAGCCGAAAAATCCTTGCGGAATTTATCGGTCTAAAAAAAGAAGACGGTACTGCACTCAGAACCAAAAGAGAAATTGAAGCGGCTGTAACATTGTCCGTAAACTCAGGAAATCCAAAAATATTAGATTCTCTTTTACCGTTAATTGGGCTTCCTGATAATCCTTATACGGTTTATGCAGTTGGGACATTCAGGGCTTTAAACAGTGTTCCGGTTTTCCGTGAATATTTTTCTGTGCAGGCTTCCGCTTCCGGCGGACGATTGGCAGAACGCCTTTCTTACATTGGCAGAAGTTAAGGAGGGGATATGAAAACATATAAATTAACTTTTCATATTTTAACTTTTTTCTGTTTTTTGTTCGTTATCTCCTGCGCAAGATTTTCAGGAGAAAAAACGCCGGATACGGAAACTATCCGTCTTTACGCCCGCGCATCTAGTGCGTATGCCACAGGAAGGTTTGCAGAAACTTCAGAGATAACTGCAGAAATTCTAAAAGGACAAAAAAGATTTGTGCCGGCTTTGGTGCTCCGTGCAAAAGCTGAATATTTTTCCGGGAACTTTGATAGTGCGGAAGATTCATGCAAAAGAGCGATAAAATTGCGGCCATCTTCTTTTGAGGCAAAATATTTTCTTGCAAGGGTTCTTCGTGAAAAAGGTGATTTGCCCGGCGCCGTAAAATTGACGGAATCTTTGTTAGCTGACAATCCACAGGATATTCGTGCTCTGCGGCTTGCATCTGACCTTGCGTTTGAAAGCGGAAAAACTGATGAAGCGGCGGTATTTTTGGATAGAGCGGCGGAGTCTTCCGCAGAAAGCGCCCTAGTCTTGCTGGATAGGGCAAGGCTTAGATGGATTGCGGGCAAAGGGCCGGAAGCTCTTGAAGATTTAAGCCGCGCAAAAGCAATGCTTCCGTGGGATACGCCTCTTTTGCACAGCATTACCAATCTGGAAAACATTATTACGGGGTTAATGTGATGAAAGATAAAGTTTGTAACATAGTATCGATATTAATTTTCCTCTTTATTATTGGAAATGTAAATGCAAATGATTTGCAAGTGTATGAGAGCCTTACATTTGCGGAAGCAAGCGATCTTGCCATTTTAAATTCAAAAGACCTTAGACATTCACGGGCGTCTTTGGCTCTTTTGGAAGAAGCATGGAGATGGGGTTTGCGCGCTTATTTTCCGCGGATAAGTTTGTCTGCTTCAGAGAATGACCGCTTACAGCAGTTTGGCCCGGATTCTTTTATAAAAAATTACGGGGTTAATTTGGATCAACTTCTTTTTGACGGCGGCAGAACAAGAATGTCAAGAAGCTTGGAAAAAATGGAGTTGAATCTTTCTTCTACGCGGTTAGATAGAATGGCTTCTGAAACAGGGGAAGCTGCAATTGCCGCGTATAGGAATGTATTGTCTTCCAGAACAATATTGGAAATAAGAAAAGATGCGTTAGTTGTATTGGAAGAACAAATTCGCATCCTTAATGAAGAAGTAACTCTTGGGCTTGCGTTAGGCATCGATCTTGCAAGTGCAAATATTAATCTTGCAGATGCAAAGCTTGGCATTTATTCTTTGGAACTTGATTTAATAGAAATGGAAAAACAATTTGCGGAAATTCTTGGGCTGGATTATCTGCCGGTGTTAACAGAAAAAGTTGACATTAACCGCGCAATTGTTCTTCCTGAAGTTATGATGACGACGGCTCGTGCAAGAGAAAATAATCCTGAGCTTGTAGAAGCACGGTACTCAATTACTAAAAGACAGGCGGAGTTAAAATATGTTTCCAATTCATGGATACCAACTATGCGGTTTACCGGAAACTTTGGCGTGTCCGGCCAGCATTATCCGCTGACAAGATACAACTGGTCTGTGGGAATCAATATTGAATTTGCAGGGCCGTGGATTCAAAACAGAATTGGGTTTCAGATGGGTTGGGAGCCGCCGCATGACAGAACTGCAATGCTGCAAAACAGCCTTACGCCTCTGCCGGATCCTGCTTCCAGTATTGGAAAAAATCAGGCAAAACTTGCACTGGAACTGGAGCAGGAAAATTACGCTCTTGTTTATGAACGGATAGCTCGTATTGCAGCTAACGCTCTTGAAAAATACGCTTTTGCGGATCAAAGAAGGGGTTTGGCTTTGCAGGCTGTTGAACTTGGTGCGGAACGCTGCCGTGTAGAAGAAGTCAGGCTGGGTTTAGGACACATTACGCGAATAAACCTAATGGAATCATTAATTGAACAGACACAAAGAGAAATTGCCGCAATAGAAGCGGCAACTGCTTTGCTTGAAGCAGAGCGGGAATTAGAAAGATTTCTGGATTTAAGACCCGGGGAACTCGAATCTTTTGCATCGGAAATATTACAAAGGAGGACTGAATGAAATTAATAATTATTTTATTAATCGGGCTTCTTGCTTCTTGCGGAAAAAATTCCGTAAGCATAGGCAATGAAGCAAAAAAAGTAAAAGGAATACCTGCTGTTGTTAAAGAATTGCCGGATGAAGCAACCGGTTTTGGCAGCTTGTCATTTCTTAGCAAGGTTGATGTTGTGTCTCCGCAGGAGGCAACAATTAAAAGATTGTATTACCGTGAAGGTGATTTTGTCAGGCAGAACGCACTTTTTATTCAGCTTGAAAATCCGCAGATAGTACTGGCGGTAGAAAGAGCGGAGAATAATTATTCACAGGCTCTTGCCGCCTGCAACCTTGCAAACTCCCGCTTGCTGGAGGGAATTTTTCAGGCAGAAGCTCAGCTTCTTGCGTTGGAAAAAAGCGAGGCTGAACTTGACCTTATGAAAAAAAGGTGGGAAGAAAATCAGCGCAAGCATTTAAATCAGGAAACGCTTTTTGAAGCAGGCGGTATTCATACAGAGGCTATTCTTGTCAGCCGCTTTTCATTGAATACTGAATGGGAACAGATTCAACTTATGGAAAGGGAACTTGAAATAAGAAGAATTGGCTGCCGAGATCAAGACCTTGTTAAAGCGGGCATTCCTGTTCCTTCCGGTGAAACTGAACGGACAGCCGCTCTTGTTACGCTTATGACTTCCAGTTTAAGAGCGGAACTTGAAGCGGCGCAGGCAAGGCTAGAAGCAACGGAGAAGGAACTTACTTCAGCTAACATTGCCCTTTCTCAGCTTACAATTTACAGTCCTGTCTCAGGAATTGTGGGAGCCCGGTATCTTGAAGAAGGAGAGCGGGTTCAGCCTCAGGATAAAATAATCAGCTTGATAGATACTGCATCGTTATACGCTATTTTTCCCGTAAGGGAAAGGGATGCCCTGCGGATAGAAAAAGGAATGTCCGCTTCTATTTTGATTGACGGAACAGGAGAAACACGGCATGGCATTGTGGATTTGGTTTATCCGCAGGCTGACAGTCAGAGTTTAAGTTTTTTAGTGCGAGTGCTTTTGGAAAATAACAACGGAGATATGCATAAACTAAAACCCGGAATGTTTGCAAGAGCCGGCGTTACTCTTGGCCCCGCAAAAAAAGCGGTATTTGTTCCTGAAACTTCTATTTTTAATCATACCGGAAGCAATGATTCAGGCAGTATCTTTGTTGTCAATGGGACAAGTTTATCAGAACGGAAAGTTGTTCTTGGCTCATCTTACGGAGAAGAGCGGGAAATTGTTTCCGGGTTAAATGCGGGGGAAGTTATTGTGGCTCGTCCCGGTTCTGATTTAAGGGAGGGAACAAATGTTGCGCTTGCCGATTAATTGGTTTTTTATTATAAACATGTTTCTGTTATGTGCAATATTTGTTGCATGTGGGTTTATTGATCTGCGGCCCATAAAATACTCAGTAAGACCGGATGGTTTTGAATCGATATTAAACGAATATAATAGTCCGTTGATTATTGAATTTGATACTCAAATGGTTAAACAAGATGCTGAGGGTGTGTTTCAAGTTTCTTCTGATTTAGGATCCGTAAATGGGGATTTTAATTGGCAGGGAAACAATCTTTATTTTGTGCCTGTTGCCGGATGGACAGCGGGCATAAGATACACCTTAACTATTAACGGAACAATTAAATCCGTTGACGGAAGAGAACTGCGCTTGCAGCATTTTTCATCGTTTTATGCAATAAATAAAACTCCACGGCCTTTGTTGGAATATTTTTATCCGGAAGATGGGCAGTCAATTGGAATAAATGATTTTGTACTTGAATTGCATTTTTCAAATTCTATGGACAGGCTTTCTGTGGAGTCTGCTTTATCAATTGACGGAGTCAGCAATAAAATATTTGAATGGCAGGATAACGATACAATATTAAAAATTGCCGCAGATAGGCCTCTTTCTGCATGGACTTCTTACAGTTGGAATATTAAAGAATCCGCAAAAAACATTGACGGTGTTCCTTTGCCAAAACAGTATACAGGTGAATTTACAACAGATTTGGATAAAGAACTCCCGGAAGTTGTACAAGTGTACCCTGTATCTTTTTCTTATGGAAGCTGGAGCGCAACCGGAGCAAGTATAGAGACAGGACTTGCGTTAGGTGAAGGTGTTGCGATTGAATTTAACAAACCTATGGGAGAAAGCGTTCTCCGTTCCCTGCGTTTTGAGCCTTCTTTAACCGGCCGTGCGGAAATGTTAGCTGAAAATAAAGTTGTATATATTTTTACAAGAAACCCGGAGCCGGAAACTGCCTATACATTAATTATTTCCCAAGATGCAAGAGATACGGAAGGTTTAAAAATAGGCAGTGAATACAGGCTGTCTTTTTTGCCGGATATTCCGTATTTAAGAGTTCTTTCTTTTGTTGACGATGGAGTAGATGCGGGAACAGGAGAAATAACATTTTCAATTGGGTTTTCACTTCCGTTGAATAATGAAGAAAAAGTAAATGCCGCGCAAAAAATAAACCTTTCTGTATTTTTTCCAAGAATGATTCCCCCTGTTGCTCTTCAATTTGTCAGTTGGATTTCAGATGACCGTATTTTTATGCGGTGGGAAGGTTTGCAAACAGGCAGTATAGGCGAGGAAAACTATTACAAACTTACAATTCCCGGAGGCAGAGGCGGCGTGAGCGCCGGAGGTTTGTACATGAAAGAAGATGTAGTAATTTATTTGGAGGCAGTAAATGAATAAATTTATTTTAATTGGCTGTGCGTTTATATTATTTTCATGCGATATTTTAAGATTTGAACTCTTTGAAGTTTCTTCATGGTCTCCCGGAGATGGGTATCATTCAGAGACGGAAAATATAACAGTTACTCTTAATTTTACTCAGGAACCAAACAGAGGAAGCGTGGAACGGAATTTTTCACTTACTGCAGACGGAAGCCGCGTAAGGGGAATTTTTTCTTGGAGCGGGTCTAAAACAATGTCATTTATTCCGCTGACACCGCTTGAACAAAACATTGATTATACAATTAATCTTTCTGCGGATGCGCATAACACAAAAGGGTTGTCTATGGATGAAGCCTTTAACCGTGAATTTACAACAAGACCCGGTAAAATGCGCCCTGTTTTGCTTTCTTGTTACCCGCAATTATACGATGAAATTGATGATCCAAGAGCGGAAGTACAGCTTGAGTTTTCTATTCCTGTTCCGTTGAGCTCTTTGTACTCCGGAGTATCTTTTAGCCCTTCAATGGCAGGTTCATGGCGGTTAGAAAACAGTGAAACTCTGGCAATTTTTACACCTGTAGAACCTTGGCAATTACGGACAAGGTATGAGATTCGCTTTTCAACTTCTTTTACAGATGTAAATGGAATGAATATAGGAAATGACTTTTTAAGTGTTTTTATAATTGGCACAGACAGTGAAGCTCCGTATTTGTTATCTGCACAAAGAATTACAAAAGAAAATGATTTTTATGAACTTTACCAAGATGCTGATAATAACGATTGGGAAAAAGAAGATAAACTTTTATTAACATTTTCTGAAACTGTAGACTGGCTAACCGTAAAAAATAATTTAAGCACAGAAGATGCATCAACATTAATTTTGGAATCTGAAACAGGAACAGAATTTATTTTTAAGTTTGATACCATTCCGGTTTTTGAAAGCAGATTTACAATTAAATTAAGGCCGGGCGTAAAAGATAGTACGGGCAATGAAAGCAAAGACGAATATGTTTTTAAGATTTTTGCAAATGGGCAAAATTCAAAACCTCCAGAACTTATGGGTTTTAGAATGCCAATGTCTCCAAATGATATAGACTTGCAGCTATTTTCTGTCGGAGCAGAATCAATTTATACAATTATTCCTATTACAGATGATTATTATCCTTCAGGTGAAGGCATTAATACATGGATGGAATTTTATTTTGATACCGCTGCGGAGATTGACAAGTATTCTATTATGGAACTTTTCCGTATTGACACTTCTAACTTAGTTATTAATTTTTCTCCGCGGCAGGTTAAGAATGAAAACTTTTCCGTAACAGAACCGCAAACAGGGTGGGAAGAATATCAAAGAATAGAAGTTGCAGGCGTTTTGACAAACTCAACTAATTTTGGAGTGATATATCTTCAGATTGGCTCAGGACTTAGTGATAGTCTTGGTAACAAAAATGAAAAACCGCAGGGTATTTCATTAATAAAGTAGGAGTGGTAGGAGTTTATGAATAGTTTAATAACCCTTTTTGTCCGCCGTCCCGTTACTGTTGTAATGATTTTGTCGGCGTTGATTATTGCGGCGGTTTTTTCTCTTTTTAATTTGCCTGTTAACCGGCTGCCGGATATTTCCGTACCAAAAGTAACAGTGGAAACAGTTTATCCCGGAATGGCAGCTAACGAAGTTAGAAGTTTGGTGACCATTCCGTTGGAAGACGGACTTTCTCCAATTAAAGGTTTGGAAAAAATACGGAGTATTTCCCGTGATAATCGTTCTTTAATAAGTATGGATTTCCGCTGGGGTACGGATCCTATGGCGGCGGCTGTTCTTGTCAGAGAAGCTGTTGATGCGGTGTATCCCTCTCTTCCGGAAGGCGCGCGCAAGCCAACGGTAAGCGGAGGGGATTCCGCAAATGAACCGCACGCAATAATTGCTGTCCGTTCACATAACGGAAACCCGGCATTTGCACGGAAACTTGCGGAATATGAAATGCGCGCGCGGCTAAGAAAAATTGACGGAGCCGGCTCTGTTGTGCTTGTTGGCGGTGAAATAGCAGAAGAAAAACTTTCCTTAGATGTGCAAAGGTTAGCCGCTCTTGGCCTTAGCCCTTCTGAATTTGCCGGGTTAGTTGCACAGGAGACGGCTGATATTCCCGCCGGAAACGCAAGAGAGGGGAATATGGAACTTGTTGTGGTCTCCTCAGGAAGACCAAACTCTGTTTATGATCTTTCAAAAATTGTTTTGCCAATTGCAGACGGAACAATAACCGTGCAAGATGTCGGCGGGCTTGCATCTTCTGCGGCACGGCGGGAGAGTGCGTTTGTTTTTGATGGAAAAGAGGCCGTGGCTTTGGAAATTTACCGCAGACCCGGCTCTGATCCGCTGCGGTTGTCTCGTGACATTAAAAAAACCGTAAATGAAGCGGCAGCAGCTTTTTCCAGAGATGCGGAAATTGAAATTGTAATAGATTCTTCACCTTCATTAATAAGCGGAATAACAAGTTTGTTAATTTCCGCCGTTCTGGCTATTGCTGCGGTTGTTACTGTTCTTTTTATTTTTATTCGCAATCTTAAATACAGTCTTCTTGCTTCTTTTTCAATTCCTTTTTCAGCCGCAGCGGGAATAATTGTACTTTCTGCTTTTGGAAAATCGCTTAACAGTATGAGCTTAGGCGGACTTGCAATGGGGATTGGACTTGTTTCAGACATCAGCGTAATTGTTTTGGATTTACTGCATCGATCTTTTGGACAAACAAACACAGTGCCGGAGCCGCAGGAAATTGGAAACAAAGCTTCATCAATTGCCGGCTCCAGTATTGCATCGACATTAACAACAATGTTGGTGTTTATTCCAATTATTTTGCTGCCCGGAATGTTGGGAAATTTATTTGGCGATATTGCTATCGCTCTTGTTACTTCAGTTGCCGCAGGTTGGTTTTATGCGCAGTTTTGTCTGCCTTCATTATATAGATTATTAAAAAATAAATTTGTTTTTACAAATGGCAGCCTTGTTAGCAAACTTAGCATAGAAAAAAAATATGCTGAATCATTCTCGTTTCTTTTTCACTATCCGGGGAAATTTTTTGGAATTGTGGGTATTGCAGTTTTTTTTGGTTGTGTTTGTTTGGCTGCAAGACCTGTGGTTTTTGTTAACCCGGATGAAGCAGAAGAGGTTCATGTTTCCGTTGTTTTTCCTCCAGGAACAGTTATGGAAACGGTTAGTGCTGTTGGTCTGTCCATATCCCAACATATTACAGGGCTGCCATTTGTAAAAACAGTTTACGGAAGAGCAGGGGCGGAACAAGAGGATGCCGGCCGCAGAGCGGATATTGATTATATCAGAGAAAATCTGATTCTCCGCTGTGTATTGGAAAAAAACATAAAGCCGGAAAAAGCGTTAGCTGAAATAAATGCGTATATGGCTAATATGCATGATTTTTATTCTTTTTCTGCGTATCTTCCAAAAGACAGAACAGAATCTTTGCTTGGGTTGTCCGCAGAACGAACCTTTGTAATTAGTGCAAAGGACAGGGAAGAACTTGAAGAACAGGCTGATTTATTAAAAGAATCTTTTAATAGCGCAAATATTCCGGTAGTGTTTAGGCCGCAAGGGCTTAGGCCGGAACTTAGGCTGTATCCAAATAGGGAAGCTGCGGCTTTTTTATCCATACATTCCGCACAAATTGCAGAAACTTTGTATGTGCTTAATGAAGGTGTTGCAGCGGCAACTTTGGAAATTGAAGGCCATCCGCTTGTTGTGCGCGTAACAGGTCTTTCCCCCTCTTCCGGCGATCCTATCCGTCACTTGGAACAAATTCCGTTAAAAACTCCGCAGGGTAAAACGGTTTATCTTGGATCTCTTGGCAGAATAGAAAGAAAAGAAGCGGAATCAGCTCTTGCACGGCTAGACCGCAGCGATGTTCTTTATATAGATATTTTAACAGATGAAAAAATTCCTGCAGAAATAAATAAAATTATTTCTAGGGCGGATGAATCTGTATTTAGCCGTTATAAAAATTCTCTGGTGCTGTATATTCTTCTTGTTCTTATTTTACTTTATATGACAATGGGCGCTCAGTTTGAATCTTTTTTACTTCCGTTAATTCTTATGTTAAGCATTCCCTTTTCTTTAGCGGGAGCAGGGCCTGCATTGTTGTTAAGCGGATCTAAAATTGATTCAGGGGCAGTACTGGGTCTGACTGCGCTTTTTGGATTAGTTGTAAACAACAGTCTTCTTCTTTATGAAATTAGCGATGAAAAAATTCGTGCGGGGCTTTCCCCTGCCGCCGCTGTTTCCAACGGAGCTGCAGAAAGATTACAGGCTATTTTAATTACAACTGCTACAACTGTTTTTGCGCTTTTACCGCTTGTTATTAGCCCTATGGCTAATTCGCAAAAATCTATGGCGGCGGCAATGTTGGGAGGACTTATTGCATCGACATTATTAAGTTTATTTGCAATTCCTCCGGTACTTTTGCGCTTTTTTAATTGGAAACTTAGCAAAGAAAAAGAGGCGGCAAAATGAAAAAATGGTTAGAAAGAAAAAAAGCCGCTCTCTGTTTACTTGCAGGAATTTGTGCGGTATCGATATTTATAATTATAGATTCCGGTGAAAAAATTATAGAAAACAAAGGAGGTTCTTATGTCGTTAAAATCAAACACTACGGAATTGATGCAGAAGAAATGGAGAGGAGCATCACCATCCCGCTTGAAGATTCCCTGTTCGCCATTCCGGGGGTCTTCTCCGCACAAAGCTCCAGCCAGAACAGCGTTTCTAGCGTATTTATCCGTTTTAAATCCGGAAGCGCTTTCCGTCAAAGAGGACAATACGAAGCCATACGCGACGCAGCTCAAAGAGTGTATGAAACTCTTCCGTCGTCGGTACAGCGGCCGGAAATTTTAAGTTCAACTAATTCAAGAGTGCCGGTTTGGTCAGGCGCAGTTTTTTCTGATGATGGAAATGGCGCACACGGTGCGGCGCAGTTACTGGACAGAATTGTAAAACCACGGTTTGAACGCCTTGAAGGTGCGGGAGAAGTTCTTGTCTCCGGAGTTGGCAGCAAACAAATTTTTATTATTCTTGATCAAGAAAAACTTTCTTCTATTGGATTGGAAGCGGCTGCTGTTGCACATTCTCTTGGAATGAATGACTCTGTTTTTTCCGGCGGCTTAATCAGCCAAAATGACAAGGAAATTATTGTAACGGTAGACGGCCGTTATGACAAACTTGACAGTGCGTTAATCCCGCTTGGAGACGGAAAAATCATTGGGCTTTCTGATATTGCAATTATTACAGAACAAGAAAGAGAGCCGGATATTTTATCAAGGCTGAACGGTAAAAAAACGGCGGGCATTGCCATCATGGGAAGGCATGGCGCAGATTTGAAAAAACTTTCTTCTGATATAAAAAAAGAAATTGTATCGATGGATTTGCCGCTTGAGTTTACCGTACTTTCCGATCTTGGCGCAGAAGAGGCCGCCGCATTTAAATCAGTTTTAAACGCCGCATTATCAGGAGCCATCATGGTTGCGCTTATCAGTTTTTTATTGAACTCCAATACCCTTAACGGAATTTTCTGTGCTCTTTCAATTCCGGTTATTTGTTTAGTATCGATAATGATTCTTTCTATTGGAGGTTTTTCTATAGACAGATTGATGCTTGCAGGTATTGCCGCAGGAGTTGGAACAGCAGTTGATGCTGTCATTTTAACTTCAGAAAAACTTCGCTTTTGTAAAAATTACACTACAGCGGCGGAAGAACTAAAAAAGTTAGCAGGGCCTTTGACAGCAGGAGCGGCAACCACTGCCGCAGCTCTTTTACCGTTAGCCGGCATTGATGAAGGAAGTATCAAAATCATAGCCATATCTATCGCTTGTGTGTGCATAACCGCACTTGTGATAAGCCTTTCGCTCTTGCCGCCGCTGTTAATGTGGCCAACACCTAAATTTTTAGGCACCACGCATAGCAGTGTTACAAAACTACGGTTTAACAAATTAACTAAAACGGTTTCCCGCCGTTTATGTAAGTTTCTTGCCGCAGATGTAAAGTTCTGCACCCGCCATCCCGCTGTTGTTTTAGGAGTCAGCCTTTTATTAACAGCGGCGGCAGTATTTGCGCTCTTTAGCAAAGGTGTGGATGCGGCAAGTTATGGTTCAGAAGATTCTGTTTACGCGCAGGTTGAATTTGACGGCGGACTTCTTTCTGAAGAAGTGGATCGTCTGCTTGCCGTTTACAGTGTGCAGCTTGTAGAAAATGAGGGAATCAAGAATGTAGAAACGGGGGCGCGGACAGGTTCGGGTTCGCTCTTAATTTCGTTTGATCCCAAATTAACTCAGGCTCATCTTGTCCGCGATCTTGCAAAACAGACTCCAATCCCGGGCGGCTTTGTCTTTTTTCATGAAAATTCAAGCCGTGAGCGCTACTGGGAAATAAAAGTCTACGGAGACGAGGACAAAAAATGCAGGGAACTTGCGGAAGAGCTTGCTTACACCGTTGCCGCACATCCTATTGTTCGTGACAGAGTTCTTAATTTTAAGCAAGGAAGCAAAAAACTTGTTTTGATGCCAAACAGGGATATTTTTGCAAATGCAAACGGTTCATTTTCTGATGCAGCTAACAAGGTTCGCAGCGGTGTGTATGGACCTGTTGCTTACAAGCGAATGTCACCGTTTCAAAAAAACAAAGACGGTGAAGTTGATGTACGAATATTAAGCGGTAAATTGAAACAAACCAGAGAGGGGACACTTAACCTGCTTGTATCCGGCATGCATATTGATTCACTTATGTCTAAAGAAGAAAAAACCGAACCATCCAGCATTAGAAGAGATGACCGGCGCAGAACAGCGTCAATCACTATCACAACAGATCCCTTGGATCCACGGCGGGTAAGAAAAGAATTGCTACCTGTTTTTAGCAAAATTGATTTACCGCCCGGCTATTCTATCGAATTTGATCCTGAAGCCATTAGTCAAGCGCAAGCGTTATCTGCAACCGTGCTTTCGCTTATTTTGGCAATTCTGTTTTGTTACATGATAATTGCTTCTATTAACGAATCTTTTACAAATCCGTTAATTGTGCTGGCGGCAATTCCGCCCTCATTGTCATTACCCGCACTGATACTTGTTTTGTCAGGCAGTGCGTACAATATGGCAATTGCGTGTGCGTTTATTGCTGTCAGCGGCATGACAGTTAACGCGGCAGTTTTATGTGTTGATGGATTGTACCAAAGAAAGAAAACTAATTTGGACATTTATTTGGCACTTAGAAAAAAAATGCCGGCCTTGCTTGCAACTGCGGCAACAACTGTTGCAGGCGCAATTCCTTTTCTTTTTTTAAAAGAAGGGGCAAACACCATTATTAGAACAATATCCCTAGTTGGCGCTCTGGGAGTAACTTGTTCATGTATTTGTTCTATTACGGTAATACCGTCACTGTTTATTTTCAAAAATTTTATTTTTAATAAATTTATTTTTCGGTCTCGCTTGAGCGGGGCATAATACTTGATTGGGAGTTAAATATGTTTAACAAACTTTTTAACAAGTCAATATCAATTTTATTAATTGCAATTTTTATTTTTGGATTTATTCCAACAATGGCATTTGCGCAGCCAAGTTCGTCAATGCCTACGGATGTTAAAGGATTTAATGAATCAACCTTTAACAGTCATTTTAGCAGAGCAGATAGGGAGATTAATCCTGACCGCTGGTTGTCTGAAGCACAGTTAGGTGTAACAATGGCAATCTACGCATGGGAAATTACCGCAAGCGGTCTGTATGATAATCCCCTGCTCTTAGAAGAAGCCAGGAATCAGCTTGAAAAATGGAGTGCGGAAGAATTAGAAGCACGGTTTTCAAAATGGCTGATTGGCAGATTCTTTGGTGAAGCCTCACAGAACGCTCTTATGGAGCTGTCTTCTAAGCTTAGCCAAACGCAAAAAAATTACACATGGCATCTTGATGAAGATGGAAACATTCTCTTTGATGACAAAACCGGCATTCCGCTGATTATTCGTCCTGAGGAAGGCAAAGAATTTTCAGAAGACCTTTTAATGTGGAGGGATGATACAAGCGATATTTTAACAAACAGCAGTACTTCTTTTAATCTTGTTATAGAAAGAAACCTTACTGAACTTTTGACATATATTCCGCCGGAATTAAGAGAAAGCATGAATGCTTTAATCAAAGAAACCGGTGAAAATATTTCTAATTCTATAAAAATGGAATTTGAAAACATAGCCGCAAGAGAAGAAAGAATTTTAACAAGCCGCAGAACCAGA
>Ga0099364_10006426_pt1 | contig 17122 bp, 14 predicted proteins | sample TergutTh196P3_FD_73070 | JGI IMG/M metagenome (GOLD analysis project Ga0099364, IMG submission 73070) | Microcerotermes parvus P3 segment gut microbial communities from Pointe-Noire, Republic of the Congo - Th196 P3 | ecosystem: Host-associated > Arthropoda: Insects > Digestive system > Gut ... | reverse complement strand
AGAGTGCCGAACACAAATTCCCGGCGGTCGGTTGCCTGCCTGGGTAAAACTCCTCGGCATGGCCATTCCTCTCATTGTATTGTTGGGAATTATGTTCAATAATACCGTTTGGTTTTTTATCTGCGGAATGCTCTCGATCCCGTATGCTCTTTGGATATTCCAGTCGGGAACGAGGAAACGAAAGAGTATTAAATCCCCCTGGGGCTTCGCCAAATCAAGTATTGCGAGACATCCCGGCCGCAGTATGCTCTGTATCGGATTGATTGCTTCGACAACGTTCTTGGTGCTCTCAATCAGTGCCTTCCGCCTGGATGAACCGGATGCCGTCGGCTTCGTTGCCGAGACGGCATTCCCCGTCTATGCCGATATAACAACGCCGGAAGGCCGGACGCAACTTGGCATACAACCGGACGACGAAAAATACCTTGCCGAATCGGTCAATACTTCGGCTTGGCATACTTTCCGTATGAAAGAAGGGGACAGCAGCAGTTGTTTGAATCTCTATAAGACCGGCAACCCGCGAATTCTCGGCGTGCCGGATGAACTGTTCGGTCGGTTCACAGCATCACCTGGCGGGGTACACGACGCTCCGCCCGGAATGCGGCGGCTCTCAACAACAGCACCCGTCATCCTCGACCAAAATACGGCTATGTACTCCCTGCATCTTTCAGGCCGAGTCGGCGAAGTTTTTCCCCTACCGCAAAATGAATCAATCCAATGCGAAATCATCGGATTGTTGCATAATTCAGTTTTTCAAGGGGAAATTTTGATGAGCGACGCGGATTTGCTAAAACTCTTCCCCGAAGTCGGCGGGTATCAATACTTTTTGTTCGAGTCGCCGCTCGATGACCGAACGCGTGCGATTATTTACAATATGCTCGGCGATTACGGTTTCCAAGGCGAACCGACGGCGGATCGGCTACGGAAATTGTTTGCAGTGCAGAATACCTATCTTTCGACATTCCAAAGTCTCGGCGGTATCGGACTGCTCCTCGGCATATTCGGACTGGCAATCATCCAGTGCCGGAACGTGTTGGAACGCCGAAAGGAACTCGCCCTGCTTTTAGCGGTAGGCTTTTCAAAGACACGCGTCATTTGGTTGTTGCTTCTCGAAAGTTTCACCCTTCTCGCCTGGGGACTCGGTTTGGCGGTCATTGCGTCTGCGTTCGCTCTCTTGCCTTTTTTCTTTGGAGGAATGCAACAGGTTAGTTCGGTTTCGGTTTTGCAACAGTTTGCCGTTCTTGTCGCCGGCTTGTTGTTGGTTGGTATCTTGTCAAATATGACCGCATCCTTTGCTGTTTTCAAAATCCCCGTCGCCAGGGAATTGGCCGAGGAACGTTAAAGTGTAGTCTCCTAGGTGAAGTATTTCGGCATAGACTTTAACGAATTGGTATTTTAGGTGTTTTAGACTGAGTTTACCGTTTATTTGGGTTGCGCCGACATTCGATAAAAAGATAACATTTCTGTCCAATAATTTCGATTACTTCCAAAAGCAGGGAACAGATTCCCTGGCCTGCCGGAGGTGTATGCCCATATTGGGTAAAAATTTCGCCCGAGTCAGGACCTCAAACCAGAGGCTACCTAATCAGGGGCCTTATAAATTGGGGCCCCATCAGGGGAAACATCGCAAACGCTAACAAAAGGATAAAACGATGAAAAAAACAATTATTGGAAGCCTCGGTGCTGCAGCCGTCGCCTTTGCTCTGCAGTTCACTCCGGCTCATGTAGAAGCATCATATTTTGGTGCATGCGACCCATGCGGCGACGTAGCCTGGGCAAACCCCTGCGACCCGTGTGGTGTGTTCGACGGCTGCGGGCCGATTGGAACAAAAGCAGGAAAATGGTTTTTGAATGGACATATTGAGGCGGGGTTCTATGCCAATTCGAAAGGCAGAACCAGTCAGTATGGAGGCGACGAGGCTGTGGCTTCTCTTGGCCGCGGTGCCGTTGACAATTCGGGCAACACGATAAGATTGCAAAACACCAGACTCACCGGGGCTCAAATCAACCAAGTCTATCTTTCGATGGGACGCAAAGTTGATGGCCGACACGGTTGGGATCTCGGCGGAACGGTCGACTTCACTTGGGGAAGCGATGCGTTTGTCGTCCAAGCGGGCGGAATGGAATACTTCCCGGCGGTAGGGGATGAGGGAGCGGCGAAACGATGGGGATCGGGCGATTACTTTTCCGCTTTTGCTCAAGCGTACGCTGAACTCGAATACAGAAGCCTGAACATCAAAGCCGGTAAATTTTTGGCACCGTTCGGTCTGGATAGTTACAAGTCCACGGATAACTTTTTCTATTCCTGGTCTGCGGCTTCGACAATGGTTCCCCACACGGCAGGCGGTATGTATGCAACATACAACGCCGGCAAAACCGTTGACTTGATCGGCGGTTGGGTTATGGCGGACGAATTTGGATTGAGCAGCGATCACAATTACTACCTCGGTGGAATTTTCTGGCGGCCTGCCCGATATAAATCCATTGATATGAGTTACATTTTCGCCATCGGCGAAAACAACACGCTGGGAGATGCTTCCTACGATGCGTATGTTCATACCCTGAAAATAAATCGCCAGATTTCCAAAAAATTGCGAACCACTTTCACATGGTCTTTACTAAACCACAACCAACTGTCGGACGGAGCGAATACTCTCGCCGTATGGTGCACAGCCGGCGAAACGATCTATCAGTACAACGACCAATGGGCATTCGGTTACCGAACTTCGACCTACCGCGACGAACGTGCTGACCTGTATTGGTACGGCATAACACTCGGAGCGAACTGGACACCCAACCGATGGTTGGTCGTGAAACCGGAAATCCGTTATGACTGGTTGGACGGCGGCGTTGATCCTGAAGAAGGTTCCCCGATCGTACGATTCGGCGACAGCAATTATCAGTTCTCCGGCGGTCTGTCGGCAGTCGTCAAGTTTTAGACTTTGATGACAAGACACTTTGGTGTGACAAGACATTGATGAGTTGTTGAAAAACACGCACCGCTCCGTTGTCTATCAGGAGCGAATGGAAACGACGGGGGATAACCGCATTCCCCGTCGTTTTACGTTTCTATCAGGCCGTGCTCTATTCAGGCCGGGATAATACCCGGCGGGCTAAATCGGCAGAATTCGGCTACAAATCGCTTGCGTCTGCAAAATCGCTCTTTACACAGTCGGCAAAAAACAACATGATGACAAACCAGTCCGCAATACTATGAAGGTTTCGCTTTTCCCTTTCCTGCCCGTCTTGCTTTGCATGATGGGAGCGATGATCATGTTTCTCGTCTTAGTGGCGTGGGATGTCCAGGAATCTGCCGTCGGGCTGGCACCGGAACATACCGTTCCGGCGTTGACGCTCGAAGAAGCCGAAGACTGGCAGTATAAGATTGAAGCGAGTCTCGAAGAAGCCGAATGGTATGCCGACAATTTTTCGCTGGCCAAGCAGCAAGCCGACGATGTTCTGGCTGATCTCCAAGTCCGGCTTGCCCAGGCCGAGCGGGATACTCAAAAACTCAAAGACGAAATCCTCCGTTTGCGTGAACTAACCGGGCAAATTGAAACGCCGTCGCCTGCGGGTATCGAAGAGATCGAATATCTTAAATCTCTGCTCGCTCAAAAGCAAATGCGTCAAGCCGAAGCGGAGCGGGAACTTGCTGAATTGCAACAGGAGTCGGCTTCAAATCAACGGGTCTATGCCATTGTGCCGTCACGTTCCCCGGCCGGTACTCTCCGCAGACCGATTTATATAGAATGCAAGGAAGATAAAGTGATCATCCAGCCCGAAGGAGTGGAACTTTCTCTCAAGGATTTTCAATTACTCGACGAGCCGGCGAACCCATTTGATACCGTCTTGCGTGTGATCAGGCAATACTACATAGAGACGGAAAATCTGGCCAGGGGCAATGAACCGTATCCGTTGTTGCTCGTCCGCCCTTCGGGTGTACACATGTTTGAAAAAACCCGGCAAGCCACAGGGAATTGGGTCGGCGAATTCGGCTTTGACCTTTTAGACGAAACCGGCGTGATTCAATATCCCGATCCCCCAAATGAAGAACTTCGCAATCGGATTTCCCAGCAACTCGAACTTGCCCGAAACCGGCTGAACGGATACTTGATCGCCCGGCGTATCGCAGCCCCCGCCGTTCGTTACGGCAGCGGGTATCCCCGTCAATTCCGTATGGATCATCGGGGTAACGTCGTGCCGACGGGTGGAGAAGCAGACGACAGACGGCAATCGCCCGAGGGCCGATGGACAATGCCGAACGACAGAGGGCCGAACGACAGAGGGCCGAACGACAGAGGGCCGAACGACAGAGGGCCGAACGACAGAGGGCCGAACGACAGAGGGCCGAACGACAGAGGGCCGATAGAAGAAGGCAACAAAGAAGGGGCAGAGAGCCGATGGCAGATGACTGACGGCAACGGCAACGAAGGGGAATATGCGAGTCTGCGACGGGGAATGTGGGAAGAAAGAGGGCGAGGGTTGAATGATGCAACGGTGAGTACAAATTCTGGAATGAGCAATTCTGAACGCGAGTCTGACAACAGAGACGGAATGGGGAGCGGAATGGGGCAGAACAGGACGGTCGGTAACGAGAAAAGCACCTTGGCCGAGGAAAACGAACAACGGATGCCGCAACAGCCCAGTCCGCAGCGTCCGCAAAATTGGGCATTAAAAGGGGCTTCGCCGTCGGCAACGGGCATTTCCCGACCGGTGCGTATCCGGTGCGAGGCCGATCGTTTTGTTTTGCCGGTTCAACCTGGAATTCCCTGGGAGCAGGTTTTCCCCGTATCGGGCAGTGTTTCTTCGGCGGCGGATATGTTAGTTCAAGCGATATGGGAATTTCAGGAATCGTGGGGGAGTGCCGGCTCGAATATGTATTGGCGTCCCCGACTGCAACCGCAAACCGCCCCGGGCGGTGATTTTCGGCTTTATGAACTCAAGGGATACCTAAAACACAGCGGCCTGACTATCGACGACTGATCGCGAGGCAGTAATTGCCGACAAAATGATGTGTGTTTAGAATAGGATGCGTAATGTCCCAAAAAATCTGTAGGGCTAACATGCCCTGGTATATCACGGTGTATTTTGTTGCAATCCGTGTCATAGGACGGCCAGAAGCCGTTATTTGGCCGTAAAACACAATGGCACGCAACGTGCTATCTTTTCCCTGACAAAGCCATTATACTGGTTGGAAAGTATATTTCGCTTTATTCACTTTATTCATTCATTTCAACAAATCTCTCATTTGCTTTATGCCGCGAAACCGAACTTACGACACCATCGTTCAAACAACTTTCGATACTCCGTTGGTCAGACTGGGACGCATTATTCCCAAAGAACATGCAACGATATATCTCAAACTGGAATTCTTCAACCCGCTTTCCAGTGTCAAAGATCGGATTGGTCATGCAATGATCGAAGCCGCTCAAAATGCGGAAATGCTTAATCCCGAGACGGAAATCATTGAACCAACGAGCGGCAACACCGGTATTGCCCTAGCGTTTGTTGCCGCTTCGAAAAGTCTGAAATTGACATTGGTTATGCCGGAAACGATGAGTATAGAACGTCGGGCAATGTTGGCCGCACTCGGTGCCCGCCTCGTGCTGACGCCCGGCCCAAACGGTATGAAAGGAGCCATCGAAAAGGCATACGAATTAGCCGACGCAAACCCGAATGCCTGGATACCTCAACAATTTGAAAATCCTGCGAATCCCGCTATCCACGAAACAACGACCGGCCCCGAAATTTGGGCTGATACACAAGGGAACGTAGACATCTTTGTTGCCGGCGTTGGAACCGGCGGTACAATAACAGGCTCTACCCGATATCTGCGAAGTCAAAATAAAAATGTTGAGGCATATGCAGTGGAACCTGCGGATTCTCCCGTCATATCTTCGGGGAAGGCGGGCCCGCACAAAATTCAAGGAATCGGAGCGGGGTTTGTTCCGAAAAACCTGGACACATCGCTCTTGACCGGAGTGGAAACCGTAACGGCGGATGAAGCCTTTTCCTGGGCACGCCGGCTAGCGAAAGAAGAAGGCATTTTGGTCGGTATTAGCAGCGGAGCGAACGTTGCTGTTGCAGCCCGACTCGCTGCGAAACCGGAAAATAAAGGCAAAACAATCGTCACAGTAGCAGCCAGCAGCGGCGAACGATACCTTTCAACGCCGTTGTTTCAAGAGGCCGGTAACAGTTAATCTTGATAACGGACTATCCTTCTTCAAAAACGCCCAGGTTTCGGAAACGTTCATACCGTTTTCGGGCAAGTTGCTCCCCCGGCGTTTTGGATAGTTCTTTCAGTTGACTCCGTAAATACTGTTTGATACGCGACGCCGTCAGGTGGGGGTCTCGGTGTGCACCGCCGACGGGTTCTTCGATGATCTCTTCAATCACGCCGAACCCCAAGAGGTCATTGGATCGAAATCGCAATGCTTCAGCGGCTTTGTCTTTGTATTCATGACTTTTCCATAAAATACCAGCACATCCTTCGGGGCTGATGACGGAATAATAAGAATGTTCCAGCATAGCAACGCGGTCGCCGACTCCGATGCTGATAGCCCCGCCCGACCCGCCTTCGCCGATGATGATACAAACAATCGGCGTTTGCAACGTTGACATTTCAAACATCAATTCGGCAATGGTCAGCGCAACTCCTCGTTCTTCCGAAGCAATGCCGGGGAAAGCACCGGGGGTATCAATGAGACTGACAATGGGGATATTAAACTTTGCGGCCATTTTCATAAGGCGAAGGGCTTTTCGATAACCTTCAGGATGCGGACAGCCGAAATTACAGATTTGACGTTCTTTGAGGTTTCGGCCTTTGTGTTGTCCGATGACCATAATTTTATATTCATCGAGTTTTGCCCAGCCCGTTCGGATAGCGGGGTCATCGCCGAAGAACCTGTCGCCATGCAGTTCGACAAATTCGTCGAAGAGCATAGTGATGTAATCCAATGCTTGCGGTCTATTGGGATGCCGGGCAACTTCGACGGTTTCCCATGGACTAAGCGAGGCGTACACATCTTTTTGGAGTTGTAACAACGTTTTACGAAGACGTGTGATTTCTTCCCGATTTTTCGCATTGGTATCGTCTTGTTTCAGCGTTTCGATGCGTGTTTCGAGTTCAAAAATAGGTCTTTCAAATGAAAGTCGTTCGGTTATCGGCATATTGGTTTGCGGTAGATGACCTCCAGTCGTCCCCCATCTCTATTGGGCATTGTAGCATTATTTAGAGGGGTTTCAATAACCGCACAGCCCTTGCCTAAAATCTGCCGCCAGACTTGAAACAACGTTGCCGTTTTGATACGATTTACACATCTATAGTCCACGATGTCTTGTCCACGATGTCTTTATCTCCTTTTGAACATACCCGTTCGGCAGCAAATTCTTTCGGCGATCCAAGGATAAAATCTCAACTGCTTGCCGAACTGGCCCAACTCCAACTTGCAACGGGGCAATTCGAATCCGCCATTCAAACGTTTTCCGATATTCCTGATTCTCTGGAACGCCGCATCGCGTTACTCATTGCCGACTTTCGGACTCCCTTAAATGCCCGACAGCCGGTTCCTTTTACGGCAGAACATGTTCAATCGCTTGTTGAACTACTCGAATCCGATTTGCAAACTTCCAAACTAGCCGGTCGGCTTGCCAAGGCAATGCTCGATGCCGGTCGAACGGACGCCGCTTGGCTGCTCGTCGAAACGGCTACCGACCCTTTTGAGTCGGATGAACAGCAGTATGAGTTTTTCGAGGCTGTTTTACTCGCCGTTCCTCCTGGGGATTGGAGTAGAATAACGCGTTTGTACCGGTCTTTTTCGTTGGGTTCGATCCGGGATTGGGCAACGCTTGCGGTGTTAAAATATCTTACTAATCAGGGCAGGCACGAAGAAGCACAACGGTATGCCGATTCGCTCGTTATGCCGCTACGACACTCTTGGGCCTACTGGGAAATGAGCCGACAAACTGAAGGCGAGATGTCGGGACGTTACTTTGATCAGGCTTGCCGTTTAGTAGAAGAAATTGAAATTGACACGAACGACGACCTGCTCGAAGTTCTTGCCGTCCAACTGCGTATTTTTGGCCGAATGGCCTTTGAGAAAGGCAACCGGGATTCGGCGTTATTAGAACGCAGCGAGGCGGCCGCAGCCGCCGTTATTATCCCGATTCAAAAATACCGCTTGCAATGCTTTTTGGGTAAAGTGCTTGCCGAACTGGGAATAATCGACTCCATCAGCAACTACTTGCCGATTGAATCTATCCTTGCATCTTTATCTTCCGAAGAAGAACGTAGTAGAGTCTTGGTATGGCTTGCCGAGGCGGGTTTAGGCGTTTCGGCTTGGGAAGGTGCCGTCGAAGCGTTATCTCATCCGCAACGGGGTGTTCTGGAATCAGACCGGGCACTGCAACTTGCCGGTGTGATCAAACGTTATACCGCTCATGTTCAAAATTTGCCTCCGATGGGTAATCCCGGCGAAGATGCAGTGCGTCTTTCCGGCGAAGAGTTTGAAGCACGGTATTTCAACCCGTTTGCTGAGGCGGACTGCGGATGTTATTGACCGCCGCCGCTCGAAGTTGCCGCTCTACTTTACTGATACTTACCGCATTGATATTTACCGCTTTTCGGCCTTAAACCATCCAGCACCGGCATAAACTTCACGGCTTTGCCGGACGGTACAATCTCTTCTTTCAGACACTGCTTTCAGATATACGCTGTTGGATATACTGTTTTCATGTCTTGCCCGGAATCTCGCCGGCATCCGTTTTTAGTGCAAACTAAACTGAATTGGTTTATTGCCTGCGTCAAAACATTCGATTTCCATGTGTTCCGGCCAGGCGTCCGGCTGAGCCCGTATGATAATTTCTATGCTCCCTTCCCGTTCGATGGTCGCCAGTTCCAAGCGTTTTTTATTGTTAAGGTAATCAACCACATCATCTGCCAGCGTAATACGTACTTTTATAATTCCCGGAGTTTGTGCCGCCAATTCCAAGGCGCGAAATACTTCCAACGCCATACTTTCCGGGGATTTCACGACACCGCCGCCATGACAGCATGGACATTCTTGAAAAATACTCCGTTTGAGTGAAGGCCGAATACGTTGCCGGGTCATTTCAATGAGGCCAAACGGACTCGTCCGCAACATTCGAGTTTTTGCACGATCACGGCGAACGGCTTCTTGCAGCGTGCGTTCAACATTGCGGCGATGGAACTCCCTCTTCATGTCGATAAAGTCGTTCACGATCACACCGCCCAGGTCTCGTAGCCGGAGTTGTCTTGCAATTTCTTTAGCGGCAATTAAGTTCATTTGGTAGGCGGTTTCTTCGGCATCTTCATCCGTTCGGAAAGTCCCGCTGTTTACGTCGATGGCGACGAGGGCTTCGGTTTGGTCGATGACGAGCGACCCTCCGCCTTTAAGAGGGACTCTGCGTCTGTTGATTCGGGCAATTTCCCGATCAATGCCGAATTTATGAAATACGGGTTCTTTGCCGGAATATAGTTGCAATCTGCTCACTTGGCGTGGCATCACAAATTCTAAAAATTCTTTCGCCCTTTCGTAGGTATCCGGCTCATCAATCACGATGGAATCGACATCTGAACTGAACACGTCCCGAATGGTTCGAATCACAATATCGCTTTCCTCATAGATTTCGACGGGGGCAGGCATTTTTTTGATACGGCGGACGATGACTTCCCAAAGCCGCATGAGATAGGCCAGGTCGCGGGAAAGTTCCCGTTGATTACGGTCGGCACCCGCCGTTCGAACGATGAATCCCAATCCTTCCGGCGGATTGAGTTGCAACAACATTTGCCGAAGTTTTCGACGCACGAGATCATCTTCTATTTTTCGGGAAACACCCACTCTGCCCAACGAGGGCATCAATACGAGATACCGGCCTGGGATGCTGATGTACGTCGACAACGTCGGGCCTTTGTGCCCGATTCCCTCTTTGATGACCTGCACTAGAATTTCGTCGCCTCGCTGAAAAACCTCTTGAATCGGCGGCTTAAATCTCGGTCGGTTCCGCAAATCGTAATCGTTTTGATAACGTTCATCGCGGTTGCCGTATCGGGCATTCCATTGAGATTCGAGTTCTTGTTCCCGTTCATCCCAGTCGGGTACTTGCTTAAAATAGCAGGATTCGACATCGCTGATATGCAGAAAACCGTTGCGTCCGACGCCGAAATCGACGAAGGCCGCTTGAATACTTTGTTCGATGTTGACGACAACCCCCTTGTAAATGTTGCCTACATAATTATTTTGCGAAGTGCGTTCAACATAAAGTTCTTCGAGAATGCCGTCTTCCAGGATGGCGATGCGACACTCTTCCGATTGTCGGCAATTAACTATCATTTCTTGTTTCATACAGGTTGTTCCTTGGTTGGTGCTTCCCCGTCTCGGACAATACTTTCGGCCATTGCGAACGGGTTGTTTCTAAAACGAGTGTTTTCCTGATCGTTTTTGTTACGTTACAGTGTAGTACAGTGTTGGTGTTGTACAGTGTTATTGTGGTTATTGTGTTCTTTTTTGATGTGTGTTGGTGCCGCAATCAACGGCCAATCAGGCGGTGATAAGTTTCCTCACATGCCAAAACGGAGGGCACGGGAGTCGAACCCGCAACCGGTCTCCCGGCACCTCATTTCCAATGAGGCCGCTAGCCATTCGCTTACCCTCCAAACAGCCGCCCCAGTCGGACTGCTCGCTGGAAACATTATAATCTTTTGGTAAAATTACACAAGGCGATGTTTTCCCCAAAAGATTCAAGGACGATCCCGTCGAAAAGACATACGTCGCCGAACCTTTGATTCCAACCGCATTCAGAGAAAAATGATACGCAATCTCTGCTCGATAATATGCCCGACACTATACATCGGTACGTTATACATCGGCATAGCAAGTTTACCCAGTCCGGTACATGCCCAGATGGATACCGAATCCGTCATACAAACTCTTCGGGCAGGTAATACCTTATCGACGTCCGACATATTCGAGGGAATTGCGTCTTCCCTTATGATGGAGGCAACCTTGGCCGAACAGCAAACGTCGGCCATCGAAGGGCCGTTGATCAGCGATGTTTTCGTGCCGGAAGTTAATCAAAACGTTGCGGAAACTCTCATCGGAGGCGATCAAACAGGACGGTACCCGCCGAGATTGAAAATCAATTTCAACGAATTCCCGCTTAAAGATATAAACGCAAACAATGTAAACAATGGGCGTCTTGGAACGTCTGCGAATTCGATGATCGAACGCATTATCCGTCGGCTTCGACTGCCGACACAAAACGACGAACCGCAGGTTATTCTGACCGTCCAAGACCGGACGGCCATTGTGTCGGGAACGGTCCAAACCGACCGGCAACGAAGTCTCGTCGAAGCGATGCTTCGCTTTGAGCCGGGGATTGATGCCGTTACGAACAAACTGACGGTCGGGTCAAACTGACGGTCGGGTATGGGATGCCATCCGGTCGGCAATCGTCGACTCGTCGCCCGCCGACCGCCGACGACAGTGCGGCTCTGTGTGGACTCCTCCATGCAAATTCTATTATGCAAGCGATAGGACAGTTTTCATTTTTTTGGATATTTGCCGGAGGGTTATGTTATTATTTAGCATTGCCTCCGGTCAATTTCGCACCGCTTGCGTTAGCCGTTCCCATTTGCTGGGGAATTGCGGTATTGCGACCCGTCGTCAATTGGTATGCCGTCTACTTCACAGCGTACCTCTTTTGGCTTGCCTCCATTTGGTGGGTTGCATGTCCCTACCCGCCTTGGACTCTGATCGGCTTATTCGTCTTATCAGCCGTATTAGCACTCTTTTGGGTACTTTTTTTCGTCTCCGTCAGGGTTGCCGTCTTGCGGTATCGCATACCGTTGGCTGTTGCAATGACGGTCTGTTGGCTCGGGACAGAATATCTGCGTTGCCGGTTTTTCGGCGGATTTTCGTTCTGTGCGATAGAGCACGCATTTTATCTCTATCCAAGACTCATTCAGTGGGCATCCGTTGGAGGAAGTATGCTCGTCGGGGGAATGATTATGTTCCTCGGAGCAGTTGTTGTTGAGTGGATAACATCATATCAATACAGACATTCAACGCAACGGCGATCGCTACTGAACTTCGCCAGCCTCAAAATCGCCGTCATTGTCATCCTGGTTGCCGTTGTTTTCCCTATCAAAAAGACGGACATGAATGATGATAATATCACATCTTATTCTATCGTCGCCTTGCAAGGTAATCGGCAAGTTTATATCGACGGCGGACTCCCTGAAGCACATACTACGTTTCAAATGTTTCTAAACCTTGTTCGGGACGAAATCTATCGGCGGAGAGAAAATAACATCCCGATGCCGGATATTATCGTATTCCCCGAAACGGTATGCCCTATCCCTCTGCTGGTTTTTGAAGGAGATATCCGCATCGACGATCTGGGTTTTAGTGACGCAGAGCGTTATCAACTTGAAGACGGGCGTTGGTTTCGGGATTTTGTTCACGGTGCCGAGACGCCGGTATTATTTGGGCTTTCGACTTGGGCATATGTCGATACGGCGACGCCGATTCGATTGAATTCTGCATTATTTGTTCAGCCGCAATACGTTGATGAACCGGATAAAATGCTCCGTTATGATAAAATGCACCTGGTACTGTTAGGCGAATATGTCCCTTTGGCGGAATACTTGCCGGACGATTTTTTCCTCCGCACGCTTTGCCACGAAGCCCGGCATGGCACCATGCCGCTCGCCATTCCGATCGGACAGAATGACAACATCGTTGAGGCCGCTATCAATATCTGTTTTGAAAGTTCAGTCGCTCATCTGATTCGGCAACAAATCCTGACGTTGCGGAATGCTGGAAAATATCCCCGAATTCTCATTAACCTGTCCAATGACGGCTGGTTTCGCAATTCGGCGGCGATTGAACAGCATTTGGCAACACATATTTTCCGGGCTGTAGAAAACCGAATGTATTACATCACGGCGACGAACGGAGGTTTTTCGGCCATCATAAGTCCTTACGGCGAAATCCGCAACATCGGCCGGCGTGAGACTGCCGAAGCCGTAAGCGGTACTGTTTCGGTCAACTTGAATGAAACACAGACACTGACACTCTATCAAATCATCGGCGACTGGTACGCACTGCCCTTCGCTATTGCGGTATTAACTCTAACCGCCATCGGCTGGCGGGATAACCGGAGAACACGACGGAAGACAGCCGGGGCTATGCCATCCGAGACTGTTTTTGCACCGGCAAAAGATTACAATAAGGGCTAGTATGAAAATGGACGACTATTACAAAATCCTCGGGGTAGCCAAGTCGGCTACGAAAGAAGAAATCCAAAAAGCCTATCGGCAACTCGCGAGAAAATACCATCCTGACCTCAACCAGGAAGATCAAAAAAACGCCAAAGAACAATTCCAAAAAGTCCAGGAAGCCTTTGACGTGCTCGGTGACGCCGAAAAACGGCAAATGTACGATCAATATGGAATCTCGCCCGACCAAATGGGAACAGGCGGAGGACAAGGGCCATTTCAATGGTCATTCGCCGGAGGACGACCCGGACGCGGAACATCGGGACGAAGTTCAACCCGACGCGGACCTGCTGGACACACCGATTTCCGATTTGACAACATCGACGGAATCGACCTGATGCAAATGTTCGGAAACGCATTCGGAAACGCCTCGCCCGGCGATATTTTCGGCAACTCTAACATGCCCCGACGCGGTCGGGATGTCGAACAAATACTCTCTATTCCGTTTGTATTATCAATCACCGGCGGAAAAATTGATGTGAAAATTGGTCAGCAAACGGTTGCAGTCAGCATACCGCCGGGGATCGTCGAAGGAAAAAAAATTCGCTTGCCGGGCTTGGGCGAAGCCAGTCCAAACGGAGGCGAGCCGGGGAACCTGATGTTAAACATCCAAGTTGACGAACATCCTTGCTTTAGCCGACGGGGAAACAGTTTATATCTTGACCTGCCCATCTCGCTCAAAGAAGCCGTTTTTGGAGCAAAAATTGACGTGGCGACTCCAAAAGGCAACGTAACTCTGACGGTGCCGGCAGGGGCATCAAGCGGTATGAAATTACGAATCAAACAATGCGGAATCGGCAACGGCGACCTGTTTGTTATTCTGCTCGTCGCTCTGCCGAAAAACTGGTCAGAAGCCGACAAAAAACTGTTGCAACAACTTACAACAGAACCGCATGAACCTATCCGCCGTAACATTGTGTGGTAGAACATTGTGTGGTAGACGAATGGGCAGTAAAATTGTCCCGCCGTTCTATCTCGGCTCAACCCGATGCAGATTGGCATGATGCAGACTTGCCAGATGCAGACAGGCCGGCAGAATGTTCACAAAGGATAGACCGGAGCGGCAACACCGGCGGGGCTTGCCGACGCTTAAACTCCATCGACTGCACTGTATGGATGATCCGCTCAACAAATGTCCGGTCGAGATTATGCCTGTCCGCTATTTCGCCCGGCTTACTCTCTGAAAAATAGTCTCGTAATACTGTATCCAACAAATCGTAAGGCGGCAACGTGTCCTGGTCGGTTTGGTTCGGACGCAATTCGGCAGACGGCGGTTTCGTTATAATGGCCTCCGGTATGACAGGCTTGCCGAAGGCTCTTAAACTGTTTTCGTTTATTCGGCTGCACAAAGCCGATACATCCATTTTATACAGATCGCCAATCGGCGAGAGACCGCCGTTCATGTCGCCGTATAATGTACAGTAGCCCATAGAAAGTTCGCTTTTATTGCCTGTCGCAAACAACATAGAATGAAATTTGTTGGAATAGGCCATCAAAATGGTGCCGCGTATTCGCGATTGAATGTTTTCCTCGGCCGTATCGGCAGGTATATTTGCAAACAGAGAACTCATTGTCCGTAAAAACTCGGCATAGACCGGTTCAATAGAAATCATTTCATAACGGCAACCAAGGTTGCCGGCCAACTCGACGGCATGATCTAAAGACGATTGCGGGGTAAATCGGGAAGGCAAAATAAGACAGCATACATTTTCCTTCCCAACGGCTTTTACGGCCAGATAAGCAACGAGAGCAGAATCCAAACCGCCGGACAGACCGAGATGACACTGTGAAAAACCAGTATCGGAAAGATGATGGGCTATTCCTCGGAGTAATGTGTTTTCAATTTCATCAAGTAGGTTTGCCGTTCGTTGCCGGTACATTTCGTCTCTGCGAAAAAGATGTCAGTATGTAAGTATTATAGTTTATTTTTCGGGTATTGTTCATGCGGAGCCTTTCCCGTATTTTTATGGACAAAAACCGCCAACATAGTCGGGAATCTAGACGTAAAGGGTTAAACCTGTTTCTCTGTATTCCCGTTTGCACGGGAATGACGGGAATGGGGCAAACTTGTCGGCGACTGGGGGAGTTACCCGGTTGGCATCAACAAACCCGCCGATTTGGAATGTATTTAATTCAGTCTTGTTGCTATTCAGTCTTGTTGCTTCAATTTTTTCTTGCAACGATATTTGCGTTTGTGTTCACTCCATTCTTTCGTCATCTGCTCAAAGACATCACAAGATTCATACCGTAGGACTCCGCCCGGCTCCGGCATGGGGCCGATTAAACCCTTAAATATCGGCTGGCCTCGCAGAGAGTTGTCCAAGGTATAATCGCACGTTCCCGACTGTACATGCCAACGGAGAACCTCTTCTTCGCTGACATAATCGCGAATCCGGTACTCACCCTCCGGCCCTTTAGTTACAATACGGAACACATGTCGTTTCATACATCACGTAATCGGCAATTCGTTCTGTCTTATCGGCAAAATTGTTTAACATGCCGGTTAGTGCGTTTCTACCGGAAAAGCCAACGTGCCGGGCGTACTTAACACAGTTCCAGGAGACTCCCGACCACTCCAACTCAATAATCCCACTCCAACTCAATAATTCGGCTTTAATAACGGATACCCAACCACATTCTTTTTGCTCGTCATCGCCTGCTCCGTCGTATCTTGCGAAAAGGTATTCCAAAAACAACCAAGCAGCGCATCGCACGAATCGGCATGATGCACAATCATCGCCTCCAAAGACATCGGCGGTTTCGCCGCTCCCCAGTCGGGGAAACGCTGATGAGAAACAATGATATGCTCCAAATGCGATTGCAATGCCGGGTCTAATTCAAAACCCTGCGACATTTCGCGGACAATATCCCGCCCCATGATCGCATGTCCTATCAATTCGCCCGGCACTGAATGATGCATCGAACCAAGTTCCGACTCGTATTCCCTGATCTTGCCTATATCATGCAATATCGCTCCGGCAACAACGAGAGGCCGGGAAAGATCGGCAACCCGGCCAGGGTACATCTTATGATAGTGATCAACAATCGCAACGGCAATCTTCGTAACAGACAACGTGTGCTCCAAAAGCCCGCTAATAAAAACATGATGATGCTGGCGTGACGCAACGCAAAAAGCAAACGCTTCTCGATGCTCTTTGAGAATATGAAGAACGAGCGGATACAGGGCACCATGCCGGGATTGATCCGTACTGATATGCTGTTTTGCCAAGGCGTGCAATTCTTCAAACATCTGATCCACCGGAAACGGCGAAGCCGGACGAAGCAGTATGGGATTGAACCCATCTTGAGCATCTGCATCTTCCGTAACCCGTATTTTGTGAATTTCCAACTGCGGTCCAAATGTTGTTACCCGGTAAACGACCCGAAGTTTGCAACTTGTGCCGGTTTTGATCGCCTTGATCTCTTTATAGGCCAACGTTTCTGACCAAACCGGAAACCGAACCGCCCGGCGGGCATCCCGAAACACAACCCAATAATAGGGCTTGCCTTCCTTCGTCTTTGTCAATTCCTTCTCGGACAGTAAAGCAAAAACATCGGCCTCTTGATTCGGCTCTAATTCATGCAGAGGAACGATCATCGAAAGTCTCCGTTATTAGCACGTTAATTAGCAAGTTAATATCCATCAAATCCGCCCCCGTATTCCGCATACCGCACGGAGGACAGTCAAAAAAACACAAGAAAAGAGACCATTCCGGCACCCTTCCCCTTTCCCATCTAACTTCAATCCCTCAACTTAAACTGCGTAACGAGTTCCCGGAGCGTTCGGGCCATTGAACTCATCTCATTGGCGGCACTGGCCGA
>Ga0099364_10006425_pt1 | contig 17122 bp, 19 predicted proteins | sample TergutTh196P3_FD_73070 | JGI IMG/M metagenome (GOLD analysis project Ga0099364, IMG submission 73070) | Microcerotermes parvus P3 segment gut microbial communities from Pointe-Noire, Republic of the Congo - Th196 P3 | ecosystem: Host-associated > Arthropoda: Insects > Digestive system > Gut ... | reverse complement strand
AATGTGGGGGGAGATGTTCCCCCCACATTTATGGGGGGGGCAGGGGGGGGAAATCCGTTTTATGATATCAGTTTCCACCTCTACCGTATTGGTATCCCACCAGATGAGCTGGAGCTGGATGAGGCTTTTTGGTATCTGTCAAGAAATGGACAATGGATAATGGATAATGGATAATGGATAATGGACAATGGATAATGGACAATGGATAATGGACAATGGATAATGGATAATGGATAATGGATAATGGATAATGGATAATGGACAATGGACAATGGATAATGGATAATTATCCATTATCCATTATCAATTATCCATTTAAAACAAGAAAGGAGATAAAAAATGGAAATGAAACCTTATCACAGAGATTATCACATAAGTCTACAAGAGACTTATAGCATAGATGCAGCCAATCTCTCTGCAAATTTATACAATTGGACTCGCAAACTCGAGTATGAAATGAGACATTGTTTTCCTGGCTCGATGTATAGCTTGAGAATACAATCAATAACACCACAAGAAGGCTCACTGGCTATCTGTCTAAGGCTAATGCTATTACTCAATCCTGATTATTTATTTGGACAAGATTTAGATGTCAGGGCAGAAAGGTTTTTTGCACAATATGAGGAGCTTTTCACCGATGAGCGTGAGTGGAAAGAGTATCCAAATATGAGGTGGATTTTGACATTGTCAACTGTCAATTGTCAATTGTCAATTGATAAAGGGGTGTCTGCTTGTTAAAAAGGAGTTACCATAATCGTCTATCTAGCACACCACCGTCATATTTTTTGTCCATAGCCTTTAGAAAATAATACAATCCTATAAAAGCTAATATAGGTGAGCAAATCACCAGTATCCAAAGCACAGCTAAGAGCGTGGATACTATCACAACAAGTATTGTTTCAAACATAAAATATCCTTATATTAAGTAATATAGAACCAAAAAAAATAAAAGGCATAAATTGTCAATAACTTTTTTTAAAAGAGGTCAAAATGAGTAAAAACAACATCAAGTTTTCTATTGAGGTCGTTCTTAAGAACATTCAAAAAGTTCAAAATGAAATTAACGAAACAATAAGAGACAAAACACTATTCATCGAAAGTAACATTAAGGAAATCCATAATGACCTTACTGGGACAAAAACGATATTTGAAAACCTGCTAAATAATACATCGGATGTAAATAACAATCTCGATGATGTTAAAGAGACTACAAAACAAATTAGTGACAATGTAGAGAAAATGGTCAATCCTTTTTCAAAGATACAAGGATTTATTGCGTCTATGGCTCATGGATTGAATATTTTAAATCAAGCTACAGCCGTTGCCAAAAAGCTTCAATCAAATTTACAGCAATACATCACCGCGTCAAACGAGCAGGAAAAAGCCACAGCTACCCTGACAGCAGCACTCAGATCGCAAGGTGAGGAGGTCAACCAAAACATACAGATGTATCAAGAGTTTGCAAACTCTATTCAAAGAGCCACCATTGTAGGTGATGAGCAGGTTCTCAAGCTACTAGCTCAATCAGTTACAATGGGAGTAGCAGAGCAAAACAGACAAAACATAGTCCAAGGAGCCATAGGTCTATCCAAGGCTTTTGAGGCTACAGGTCTGTCTCAAGAGGCAGCCATGAAAGGTCTGGCACTAGCTTATGAGGGTAATTTTTCCGCTTTACAAAGGTATATACCAGCACTCCAATCAGCAAGCACAGAGACTGAAAAGATGACCATACTACAAGAGGCTATGGCAAATGGTTTTAAGATGGCACAAGAGGAGGCAAATACCTCTTATGGCTCTCTACAGCAATTTAGAAATGAAACTGGCGACCTAAAAGAGATGATAGGTGATATCCTAAAATCAATTCAGCTTTTCATAGTAGAGGGATTGATGCCATTAGTCCAATGGTTAAATAGAAATGAAAAAGGGTTTAAAATCACAATAACTACTGTCGGCATAATAACTGCATCTATCATATATTTAAGGCTGACAACCCTGGCGAGCATAGCTGTAAAAAAACTTTGGGGAGCAGCTATCACGGCAAATACAGGTGCCATTGTTAAACATAACTGGGTTATGAGGGTTTTGATAGCTACAAAAAATGTTTTGTTTTTTGTCACCCAAAAGCTCATCCTTGCCTTCAAACAGTTATCTCTTGCCTTTACTGCAAATCCAATAGGAGCAGTTATTACTTTGTTGGGTACCCTAGCTATTGTTTTACTCGCTGTTTCAAGAAATGCCAATGCCAAAAAGAAAGCCATAGAGGAAAACACAATTGCTCTCATTGAATACAAAGAGCAGATGAGACAGGCTCAAGCAAAATCATTGGAACTAATACAGACCGAGCTTGACATCCTCAATCTGAAGCGTCAAAACAATTTTGATGTAGTAGATGAGCTAAAAAACCTCTATACCGAGTATGTCGCCTATATGAAAGAGCTTTATACAGAGGACAGCGTAGAGTATCAGAGAGCCTTGAGAGACAAGCTCGCACTCGAAAAAGAGCTACAAGACAAGGCTATACAGGATGCAAAGGACCACCAGGACAAACTCCGCGAGATAAGGAGAGCCAAAGAGGACTTTGAGCATGCAGAGGCTATGCGCAATGATCCTCTCCGTGCAAGGTATGATAGACAGATACGCGACACTGAGGAGTTTTACAATACAAGACGCTCTCTGCTTTTACAGGCAGGCTATAGTGAGGCTCAAATCAGGTCGCAGCAACTTCAGGCTGTCCGTGATATAGAGGAGCAATATCTGGTAGAGGTCGACAAACTAAATCAAGAGGCACTCGACAGACGAAACAAGGCAAGACAAGAGTTTTTTGATGCAGTCGCAAAACTGGAGGATCCAGAAAAGGCTCAACACGATAGGCAGCTAAGGGAAATCAGAGAGTTTTATGATACCCGTAGAGAGCTACTAATTGAGGCAGGTCTGACTGAATTGCAAATAAACGCTCAAATTAACAACGAGATTAACGCCAAAGAGAAAGAGTATAGTGAACATCGTCTCGAGATTTTAAAAGCCGAGAATGATAGAATTTTACGCGAAAAAAACCAAGTGTTTAATGACATCACATCAGAGTGGAGTAAATCCTCAAAAATGTTCCAATTAAAACTCATCGATATCGAGTCCCTATCTGTGATGAAAGCCCAAACTATACAAGCTCTCGAAAATATGGGACTCTCGGCAGACGAGCTAAAAATCAAAATAGCAGAGATAAATAGCGAGTTTGCAGAGATGACAAGGCTCGACCTCAGCTCTCTCATCGACTCCATCCAAGGTATCGGTGAAAATCTCAAGACCATGATAAACGACTTTGCTCAGAGTATATCCTACAATCTAGGTCAAGCCTTTGCTAACATGATATTACAGGGCAAAAATTTCCGTGATACAATGAAAAGTTTCTTTAAGGACATGGCAAAATTTGCGATAAATTATATCTCACAGATTATAGCCAAAATGCTGGTTCTCAAGGCTATTACAATGGCTACAGGTGGCGCACCTGGTGGACTGCTTGGGATGGCACTGGGTGGCTTTGCCTCTGGTGGTTATACAGGTGACGGTGGGAAATATCAGCCAGCTGGAGTCGTGCATCGCGGGGAATATGTCATAAACAAAGAAAAGACAAGGATGTATCGACCTCTATTGGACTTTTTGAACTATGGGAAAACTGGGAACGCAGGCATCTTGCCTGCATTAAAAAGTATTGCAGGCTGAGGTAGCCTTTCGTTCCCAGTTGAATTTATAGTCAAGGAAAAATCAAATGAGTTAATAAAAAGAAACGCAAGCCTTATAGATAAAAATAATATATATCATTTTTGTCATTTATTTTGTCGCCTATTATATTACCTGAATCTTATGACAAAAATTATTGCGTCTTTTTTTTCAAAATCGCTGTTTTTATGACAATAATTATTGCGTTTTTTTTTTAAAACTCAGAAAAAAAAAGCAGAATGTAGAAAATATTTTTCTGCATTCTGCTTTCTTATTTCACATTTATTTCAAAACATTTTCTTCCTCATCGCTTTAGGAGCGGAAACCCCTACGAGTTCAAGGCATTTAGCGAGAACTATTTTTACACAAGTGATGAGATAAAGTCTTGCAAGGGTGGTATCCTTTGTTCTTTTTGAGAGCAGTGGGCAGTCGTGATAATACTTGTGAAACATAGCCGACAATTCCTTAGCATAGTCACACAATCTATTAGGCTCTCTATGAACGGCAGCCGCGATGACAATATCTGGAAAATTGTCGAGCTGTTTGATAAGTTCGAGTTCATCAGGTCTATTGAGTTTTTTTAATTTCCTTTGCTCAAAGAGAGAGAGGTCAACATCAAGCCTTTTAGCTTTATCGAGGACACTACAAATTCTGGCATGCGCGTATTGGCAGTAGTAGACAGGATTTTCAGCAGATTGTTTTTTGGCGAGTTCAAGGTCAAAGTTTAGGTGAGAATTTGGTTTTCTATCGGCAAAAAAGAATCTTGCAGCGTCTTTTCCGACCTCTTCAATCAGTTCGTTCATTGTTACAATTTTTCCAGCTCTTTTAGACATTTTTATTTTTTCACCTTCATTAAAAAGGTTTACCTGCTGCAAAAAGACAAATTCGAGTTTATCTATGTCGTATTCGAGTGCAGTCAGGGCAGCTACAAGTCTTGGAATGTATCCGTGATGGTCTGGTCCGAGGACATCAATCAATAAATCAAATCCCCTCTGGTATTTAGTGAGATGATAGGCAATGTCTGGCACGATATAAGTGGGTTGTCCGTCAGTTTTTAGTAGCACTCTATCTTTTGTATCACCAAATCTTGTAGAGTAAAACCAGATAGCATCATCTTTTTCATAAGTGCATTTTGCTTCATATAAGTAGCTCAAAACTTCTTCTATGATACCTTGAGTTCTGATAGATTGCTCTGAAATCCAGCTATCAAACTCGACATCAAACAATTCAAGACTATCTTTTTGAGCTTCGTGTATCTCTTCGAGAGCAAATTTCTTTATTTTTTGTATCCTTTCTACTTCAGAAAGATGAAGTATCCTCGACCCCTCGGTAGCATTAAGTTTTGCTGCGAGGTTTTTTACATAGTCTCCATGATATGCTTCGAGTGGCATTTCGCCAATCCTTTCACCAAGTAGCTCACGAAACCTAAGCTCTATAGATTCTGCGAGTATCTCTACTTGGTTTCCTGCGTCATTGATATAAAACTCACGGACTGCATAAAAACCTGCATGATTCATAATCCTAAAAAGTGAATCTCCATAAGCTGCTGCTCTTGCACTGACTATATTCAAAGGTCCCGTAGGATTGGCACTGACAAATTCAAGTAAAATCTTTTTATCTTTACCAAAATTTGTCTTTCCACAATCTTTAGGTTGATTATAAATGTCTATCAATACATCATAGTAATAGGCATTATTTATCTTAAAATTGATAAAACCTGGTTTAGCTATGGATATTTCGCTGATGAGCTTATTCTTTTTAAGTTTTGTAAGTAATATTTCAGCAAGTTCCATTGGTTGCATTTCATTAAGTTTGCCACTGATTAAGGCAATATTGGTAGAAAAATCTCCATGCTCTTTTATTTTGGGTAATTCTATAGAGAATTTTTCGTTATGTTTTAATTTGAGGCTTCTAAAAGCCTTTAAAATTTCTTTTCTGAGTAATTCTTTAATTTTCATAATTATTTATTCCTGTATTATGCTTTTATTTTTCCAGAGGTCTTCGAGTTTATACATCGCAAGCGTCTCTTCAGTAAATATATGGACTATCACATCGTTCATATCTATCAAAATCCAAGTGCAAGCCTCAAGACCTTCTTTACCTAAAATCTTTATTTTATGCTCACTTGCTTTATCAAAAAGGTAGTCTGCAAGAGCTTTGTTATGCAAAGTCGCTGTCCCTGTGCAAATTACCAAGTATTCGGTAAAGCTACATTTTCCACGTACATCCACACAGACCACTGAACTAGCTTTCTTTTCTTGTAGCCAGTCTGATAAAAGACAAACTTTTTCTTCTAATTCTTTTTCCATTTTACTCCTATTTAGTAATTAGTAATTACTAATTACTAATTATTAAAAAACTTATTATAATCCCTACCTGCTATAATAATAAAAGGCACAAAATAGTTTTCATTCACCGCATAAATCACATTTTCAATGCCTGTCATATTTTGAAGCCTCTTTAAATCTACCTCATCATCGTGTTTGACTACGATGACAGTCTCATTGTAGATAAATTTCCGAGCATTACCCACGCCCACCACATCTATATTCTTTTGCTGGACTGCATTTCGGACATTTTGAGCAACTCCTATAAAACCACAACCATTTTGCACCATTATCCTAATTGAGGGAAAATCACTCTCATTTATAACTTCTTCTTCAATTTCTCTTTCACAGCTGTTTATGACCATATAAAAGGACATTGAGACTACTATGAAGACAATTAAAAGCCAAATTAACCTATTTTGTGCCAAAATATTTTTAGGGGGCATCATTGTCAAACCCTTCCTTTATTTTTTGATATGATCTACTAAAATCCTCTGGTATCACTCTAAAACCAGAAATTGTTGTCATGAAATTTACATCTCCAGACCATCTTGGGACAAGATGAACATGCAAATGCTCGTCAATCCCTGCTCCAGCTGCTTTTCCGAGATTTATACCGATATTTATGCCATCTGGATTATATACCTTTTTCAAGACTTTTTCACTCTTTTGGACTGTCTCAAATAAATCATGCAATTCATCCTTTTCCAACCCGCTAAAATCAGCTATATGCCTGTTGGGAACTACCATGATATGCCCGTTGTTATAAGGATAAAGGTTTAAAATCACAAAACAGAGCTTGCTACGGTAGACGATGAAATGGTCAGCATCTGTTTTTACCACCTCGTTTGTAGTGCCAATCTCCGATTGGCTTTGATGCGTTAAGGGTGCTGTATCTTTTGGTAGCCAATCGGAGATTGGCACTACGCTTTCTGTTTCTTCTCTTTTCACACAAAATATACAAGACTTACTCTTTTCTGAGAGTATGTAATTTAGCCTCCAAGGAGAATATAATATATTTTCGTTCATAAAACAACTCCTTTTTTTAGGGAGTAGGGAGTAGGGGGTAGGGAATAGTTTATCTACCACCCAATCCTTACAATGCCGAATGCATATTCCTTATTCTTAATTCTTAATTCTTAATTCTTAATTCTTAATTCTCTTTCCAATTCTTCAAGCTGTATCTGTGAATTCACGCCTTGTGCCTCTGTAATGTCTTTCAAAATGACAGACTCAATCTTTTTACTATCTTCATAAATGATTTTCAAGACATCGGTTAAATAATACTCCCCTTGAGCATTGTTATTATCGATTTTTTCAAGAGCCTGAAACAATTCCACACTATCAAAACAATAAATCCCTGTATTTACCTCTTTTATCCTCTTAATCTCATCCGTAGCATCTTTAAACTCTACTATACCTTTTATATTTCCAGCCTCATCTCGTACTATACGACCATATTTATCGGGGTCGTCCAAAACCATTGTCAATACAGTGCATTTCGCATTGCCATTTAAATGCGAATTTTGCATATCTAGGAGCGTTTGTTTTTTTAATAGGGGAACATCACCACAAAGAACAAATACTGTCCCAGAATACTCTTTAAATAGCCCTCCTGTGCATTTTACGGCATCACCTGTTCCTAACTGATTTTCTTGGGTAAGGAAATAAATTATGCCCCCCCCTTCCCCCCCCACTCCGCAAGCTACATGGGGGGGGCTGATCGAGTGTCTCCCCCCTTCCCCGCCTACTCCGCTAGCTACATGGGAGGTGCTTTTTTTGATTTGTAATTTGTGTATTTCCTCTATCACCATTTCCTTTTTGTATCCGACTACAATTCCTATTAAGTCTGGATTTAGCTCCAAACTTGTTTCTACTACTCTCTGGATAAGGCTCTTCCCTGCAAGTTCAAAACATACTTTAGGCTTTTCAGAATTCATCCGTGTGCCTTTACCAGCTGCTAAAATGATAATACCTATTTTTGACATATCAACCTTTATAGTAATTAATAATTAATAATTAGTAATTAGTAATTAGTAATTAATAATTACTAATTTCACTTATTCTCATTTTTAACACAGGATGCACAAACTCTGGTGCTATCTCTTTCATCGGTAATAATACAAAATCTCTCTCATGCAATAATGGGTGAGGGATTTTCAAGTCCTCTGTATCCAGCACTAAATCACCACAAAACAAAATGTCAATGTCTATGACTCTTGGTCCCCATTGACAAATCACCTTCTTTCCCATTTTAATCTCTATTTCCTTTAAATGCTCCCAAAAATCCTTTGGTTCATACTCGCATTCCACCATAATGACACAATTTAAAAAATCGCTCTGCTCTTTGTATCCCCAAGGTTTAGTTTTGTAATAACTGCTTTTTTGTAGTATCGTTACACCTTTTATTTCTGTAATTAAATAGATTGCTTGGTCAAGATTTACATTCAAATCTCCCATATTTGAGCCGAGACCAAGGAAATAATCTTTTTTTTCCATATTCTTAATTCATAATTCATAATTCTTAATTCTTAATTCTTTCCATCTCCACTGCCACTGAACTCAAAGTCGCATTCATGGGGACACCCGGCTTTTCGATAATGACTTTGAGACCTATCACGAGTGGGAATTTTTTTAATATACTTTCAATGATAGTATTTGCACAGTCTTCAAGCAATTGAAATTGCTGTATTTCCATTATCTGCTTTACTTCATCGTAGATTTTGGTGTAGTCTACTGTATCCTTTAAATCCTTTATCTTTTGGTCGAGGACATCATCGGTATAAATCGAGAGACTGACATTGAATCTCTGACCCAGCTTTCGTTCCTCTGGATAGATACCATGAAAGCCGTAAAAAATCATATTGTTTAGGTGTATTTTCATTTATATTTTTCCTTTTACAAAACCATATTCATTTTCTCATTATCTGAATCACATTAGTATTATCAAATCTTTTGTTAAATAACTTTATGATAAAAAAGGACACTATCAAGCTAATAAAAGAGATAACAATTGAGACAATTTCACTAAAATTAAAAAGCTCAAAAGAGATAAAATAAAATATAACAAGGACAAGCAAAGGAACTATATACACAATAAAAGACGAAAGTATCCGAGACTGCGGACTGACTAATAATTCGACTTCATCACCTATCTCAAAAGTATCCTCTGTCTCAAGAGTAATCTCACTTTTGTTTTGCATATTACAAAAGAGATTTGCCCTACAACCATTACATGCACCTGGATTGTTCCTTTCAATGACTAATGTTTTTCCGTCTATAGCCTTGACTGTCACTGTTTCTGACATACTTTCTATATTATCCATTATCCATTCGTACCGTCAATCTTCCAGATTGACAATTATAAATTGTAAATTATAAATTATTAATTCTCTCTATTATCGCTGTAGATGACTTTCCCTCTTTAAACAAAAGGCTACGCACCTCTCCCCCACTCTGTGTTACAATGTCATGTCCGACTATCTTTTCAATAGCCCAATCTCCACCTTTGACGAGAACATCAGGTCGTATACTCTTTATCAGTTCAAAAGGTGTATCCTCCTCAAAGAAAATAATATAGTCTACAAAACTCAAACCAGATAGAACAATAGCACGCTCTTGCTCTGTGTTTATTGGTCTACCCTTTCCCTTGAGCCTTTTTACTGATAAGTCCGAATTCAATCCTATTACAAGGAAATCACCTAAACTCCTTGCCTCTTCAAGATACAAGACATGTCCACTATGCAGTATGTCAAAACAACCATTTGTAAATATGACCTTTTTACTAGCAAATATCCCTTGCTCTCGATATTGCTCAAATATCTCGGAAGTTATTATCTTTTCGATACAAGACATCCCCTATCCCCTATCCCCTATCCCCTCAAGAATGTCTTCCACACTCGCAGGATGTATCCCTCTTTTCCCACATACAGCTCCAGCAGCTTGATTGGCTATGATAGCGGATGTTTTGATGTCTAAACCTACAGAAAGACATAGAGTCAAGACACTGATAACAGTGTCGCCTGCACCTGAAACATCAAAGACCTCTTTTGCAAAGGTCGGTATCTGGGTAACATTGTTTTCCTTGTCAAAAATCATGAGACCTTTTTCACCGAGTGTGATTACAAGATACTCTGGATTTATCCTCCTAAACAAATCAAAAGCTGCTTTTTTCAGGCTCTCGTCATCAGATATTTCGACACCGAGATTTTTTTGTAATTCATTGAAATTTGGCTTAAATACAGTGCAATTTGTGTATTCAAAGAAATTCTTAAATTTTGGGTCAACTGTTACAGGTATTTTACAGTCTAATGCCTTTTGGATAGCTGATTTAATAATTTTAGGTGTCAAAAGACCCTTATTGTAATCCTCTATCAAAAGAGCATCTGCCTCTTTTAATGCTAAATCGAGCTTATTTAAAACTATTTCCTCAATACTCTCTGAAATATCAGCTCTTTGCTCTTGGTCATATCGCATTACCTGCTGTCCAGAGGCAAAAATTCGAGATTTCACAGTAGTAGGTCTCGAATCGTCTTTGATGATAAAGTCTGTAATAATGCCTTTTTCTAAAAATATACTAAATAGAGCCTCTGAAAAGATGTCCTCTCCTGTCAAACCTATTACTAAAGGACAAGCATTCAAAGAAATAATATTATTAACTACATTGGCTGCACCACCGAGACGGTATTCCTGCTTTTGCACATCGACTATAGGCACAGGAGCTTCAGGTGAGATTCGCTCTACCTGACCCCATAAATAATGGTCTATCATCAAGTCGCCGATGACTACTATCTTTTTATTTTTAAAGCTCTGTATCGTAGTGCCAATCTCTGATTGGTTTAATAAATGAGGATGCATATTTCTTACCAAATTTCTGTCTTAATAAAATCCAAATTTAAAAAATGTTTATCTCTTGTAACGATGATTAAATCGTGTTGTTCAGCTACAGCTGCTATCCAAAGGTCATTGTCTGGTATTGGCTTTCCCATTGCTCTTGTTTTAGCTTTTATAAGAGAATAATGATAAGCTGTCAAACTATCGATGTCATAGACAAAGCAATCAAGGATAAATTTGTTTATCTCATTCATGTTTTTTTCTTTTTGGGTTGAAAGAGCTACTCCTAAATAAACTTCACCAAGAGTAATACAAGAAATATTTATTTCATTTATTGATTTTATCTTGTCTACAATATCTCTTTCCCTTTTTGAATAGGCTATGACTATGTTTGTATCAAGCAGGTATCTCATATCAGCTCTCTGGATAAACTCTTCTGCAATCAGCAAGAGCTTCCTCAAATATTTTAGCATCCTCTTCAGATAGAAAACCAGCTATTTCCTCAAGCCTTTTATTTCTTGCTGCTTTTTTTTCATCTACAGATGAGACTACTATCTCAACCTTTTGATTGAGAAATTTCTGCATCTCAGGTCCGTTGAGGATGATACCCTCTTCCGTCATAGTATCATATATCTTGACTGTTTCCATAAATAACTCCTTATAGTTTTTTTCTAGATAGCCAAAAAAAATAATAATGTCTTTTTGTCAATCAAAAATATCCTTTCTCCATTCTCCATTTTCTGCTTTCTTAACATTTCTGCATTCTGCATTCTCATTTCTGCTTTCTTGACATTTTCAATTATCCATTTTCGACTGGGTATTCCCCCGTGAAGCAAGCATGACAAAAATGCTTTTGTTTACAGACACATTCGAGAAGATTTTCTATGTTTATATGCTTGATAGAGGAAACTTTGAAGTCTTCCATAATCTGCTCTTTTGAGAGCCTATTATAAATCAAATCATCTTTATTTGGTGTGTCTATTCCGTAATAACAGGAGTATCTCACCTCAGGCGAACCCAATCTGAGATGGACTTCTTTTGCCCCAGCTTTTATGATGATATCGATGATTTTTTTGATAGTAGTTCCCCTCACTATAGAATCATCAATCAAGACAACGGATTTACCCTCAAAGGTATGTGGTAGGACATTAAATTTATGACTGACAGATTCATCTCTGACAGATTGCTCTGATTTTATGAAAGTTCTACCTACATAGTGATTTCGTATCAAGCCAAAGGTTACTGGTAGTTTTTTGTGTTTTGCATACCCAGAGGCGATGAAATTTGAGGAGTCTGGAACAGGCACAACGAGGTCTGGAGTAAAATCTTTGTCCATTTCAGCGAGTTTGACTCCGATGCGTTCACGGACAGAATAAACATCCTCTTGATATTGGTAGCTATCAGGTCTTGAAAAATAAATTAGCTCAAATATACAATGCTGCGGATAGGCTATTTTTCTATAGTCATTTGGGTCGTTTTCGATGCGATTAATACCTTTGTCATTTACTACTATGATTTCAGCTGGATTTACCACAGAGATAAATTTTGCCTTGACAATATCGAGAGCACAGGTCTCAGATGCCACTACAAAGCTTTTATCTTCTGTTTTCCCTATCGACATGGGACGAAATCCAAAAGGGTCTCGAAACATATAAAGTTCATACCTTGTAGCCAGGACAGTCGAATAAGCTCCTTTTATTTCTTTCATACAGCTTTTGATAGCGTCTATTATTGACAGTTTTTCAATCTCTACTTTATAAATGATGTATTTCAAGAGCAGCTCACCGTCATTTGAGGAGGCAAAATAAACACCTTTGTTCTCAAGTATTTTTCGCATTTCATGATAATTAACAAGGTCACCATTACTGGCAAGACAATAGCAAGGTCCTGCAAGAGTTTCTACTAAATGAGGCTGGGAATTAAACTCTGTCGATGTCCCCCTTGTAGGATAGCGAACATGACCTATCGCTATATGTCCTGGTAATTTCTCCAGCTCCTCTGCTGGAAAGGCATCCTTTACAAGACCCATTCTCTTTCTGAGCCTGATGACATTTCCGTCACTTACTGCTATACCACAGCTCTCTTGCCCTCTATGCTGCTCAGCAAACATCGCATTAGCTGCTATTATAGCTGCACTTTTAGGGGAGTTTCGATCTGCACCTCCCATCGTAGTGCCAATCTCCGATTGGCTTGTGATAAGTTGTCGATTACTTGTATCTTGTAACTTGTAACTTGTAACTCCCTGATTATATACACCAACTATACCACACATAAAACCTCCATTTTAATAAGTAATTACTAATTACTAATTACTAATTACTATTTAAACAAAAAAGTCTTCAACGGTCTCTTTTCTGCCGCTGGAAACAGCACATTATTCAGTATCAATCTATACCCTGGCGAGTTTTTATGGAGTGCAATCACAGGTGAGGGGTCGCCTACTCTATGGGTATAGTCCTCAGGGTCATGTCCGCCAAGAAAGGTAAAAGTCCCCATACCGACATTACCGTGTATGTATTTGCCTATCTCGGTGCTTGGTGTTTTCCCGAGTATGATGACACTATTTTTGAGATATTCTTCATTAAAAGCTGTCGTCTGACCCATAAATCCATCTACTACATTCGTGTGATTTTGGACAAGCATGGTGGGAACTGGGTCAAATTTTGCTGAAAAGCTAAATAACTGAAAAAAGTCGGCTTCTCTACCTCTAAGCTCGATATAATCACTTGCATCAATACTTGACCAAGCATAAATAAAAGGACTTGTAATCAGAGTGAAGTTTTCATAAGCAAATGTTCTTGTAAAATCAAGCTTTTGTTGATAATTGGGGTCTTTGGGAGTTCCATCAAAAGCCTCTTCGACTATGTCTACTCCATAAGCTGCTAAAGCTATATCTATCGACTCCGTAGCACCGCACATAGCAAAAAGAAAGCCACCACTGATGACAAACTGTCGTATCCGCTCTGCTACTTCATGTTTCATCTGCCAGACCGTAGGAAAACCTGTCCGCCTTGCCATTTCTTGACTGATTCTCACTTCCTCAAGATACCATGGAGCGTTCCTAAAACTACCATAAAACTTCCCATACTGACCTGTAAAATCCTCATGATGTAAGTGTAACCAGTCGTATTCTGCCAGATCACCTCTCAAGACCTCTTCATCCCAGACCCTATCAAACTCAATCTCCGCATACCTCAAAACATTGGAAACTGCATCACTCCAAGGATTGATATGTTCTGGTATGTAAACTGCAATACGCGGCTCTTTTTCGAGGACTATCACCTCCATATTGTTTTCATTAATGATGCCAAAAATGTTTTGAATATCAGCCCCAGAAATCAACTCAAAAGATACACCTCGCACTCTACATAGATTTGAGATTAAAGCCTCCTCATATATCAGAAAAGAACCTCCTCTATAATTTAAGAGCCACCTGACCTCAATGTCTTGCTTCAAAGACTCAAAAGCTATACCATAAGCTTTTAAATGGTCTGCCTGAACATTATCCATCGGGATAAGTATCTGAGCCTGTAACACTCCAAAAAAAGATAAAATAGTGCCTAACACTATCATAAAAATTCGCATAATACCTCGTTTATTATAAAATAGCTTTCTTTTTTTATCCTTATGTAGGGAACGCATTTATCCGTTCCGCTTTTGTAGGGAACTGATTTATCCGTTCCTTTACAGAAATCCTCTCTTTTACTCTCCTTATTCACCCCTGACAGCACTGAAGCAAGCTCTGGCACTACATGTGGGGAGCAATAGGAATACTCTCCTGACTCCGAACTTTTATAATAAACTTCAATCAACCCTTTTTCTAACATTTTTTTTATTATAATTTCATATTTCTCCAAAAAAGAGCAATTAAACCTTTTATCAAACTCATCTATAGAGATACCCTCTACCTTTCTTAAACCTGTTATTATATATTCTTTTTCGATGTCTGACTCACTTAAATCAATTTCTGTTTCTGTAAAAGGACTCAATTCCCCACACTCTGTAGTGCCTAATCGCTTGCGCATGGAGTGAATCTCCGATTGACTTATGCAATAAGCCACTACATCTCTGTGTGCTTTGTGACTTCTCTGTCTTCTCTGTGTTAAAATCCTCTCTTTTTTTAACTCCGAACTCCGAACTCCGAACTCTGAACTTTTTATATACTTCTCCATCTCCACATTCTGATACCTCTTATTATCTACATACCCCGAAGCTCCAGCCCCAAACCCCAAATACCATTTTGACGACCAATAGCACATATTATGTAAAGAAATCTTCCCATCTCGACAAAAGCTCGACAATTCATACTGCTCAAAAGAGTTTGCCTCCAATATCTCCTGCAACAGAAAATACATATCAGCTACTCTGTCATCATCAGGCAGTTTGTCTTTTTCTTTATACAATGGCACATTTTCCTCTAAACTAAGACAATATGTCGATATGTGAGAGGGGTTTAACTGTAAAAAAGAGAAATCTATTATCTCAACCTTTTCCGTCATTGCGAGCCTCCTTCCCCCGTCATTGCGAGGATCCTTACTTGAATTGCCTCCGAAGCAATCCTCACGAATCAATCTACACGAAGCATTCTTGTGTTTTTGGTGGGGATAGAATATTTTTGATTTGAGATTTGTGATTTGTGATTTGTGATTTGTGATTTGTAATCTGCAATTTGTAGGCATTCCATAAATCAAATCAAAAGACACATTATCAAAAACATCCCCCAAACCTGCATCATACAAATCCAATACATCCCTGACTCTATGTGTCCTACCCAAAAACTCCAATTCCTTATCATTCATCGACTGCACACCCAAGCTCAATCGATTTATCCCAAGCTCACGAAATCTTTTTAAAGCACTGATAGTTACCGTTGCTGGATTGACCTCCAGTGTAATCTCCTTTACCTTTGACAAAGCAAATTTTTTAAGTATCCTTTCTAATTCATTGGGACTCATAAGCGAAGGAGTTCCACCACCAAAATAAATAGTTTCAGGAACTACATCATATCTCAACAGATAAAAATCGATTTCAATATTTAAGCAAGCTAAATACTTCTCTACAAGCACCTTATCATAGACTACCGAATGAAAGCTACAATAAAGGCATTTACGCTGACAAAATGGGATGTGGATATAGATGTGATTTACCATAATTTAATTTACAATTTATAATTTACAATTTATTATTCATAATTCCTAATTCCTAATTTTATAAACTAACTTTTTTGTCAATCAAAATTTTGGGAACAAAAGGCTTGCTGGTAACTTCTTTTTTTAACACAGAGGGCTTAGATAGTAATTCTGCTAGCAAGCTCTTGAACCGACAGAGCCCACAGAGATTGAGAACACTGAGAAATGGAGAGTTTTTTAGAAGTTACCGCTTTGATGGTTCGACCTACTGGTCGCGGTGACTTGGCCATAACTTCAATTTCCCCCCCCTGCCCCCCCCATAAATGTGGGGGGATAATCCCCCCACATTTATTGGGGGAGCAGGGGGGGGCAATTGTGACTTTTCGGAACGGATAAATGCGTTCCCTACAGATTCAATTTCATTGATAAACCTAATTTTTACCTAATTAATTTACAAAACAACCTCAGTGCCAATGATAGCCACCCTCAAAAAACCTAATTAACCTAATTATTACTAATATAATGAGGTAATTAGGTTATATTTGGGGAGGGATATTTTAGCTACTGAGGCTGTTTTGTTTAGAAAATTAGGTGGAAATTAGGTTTTTTTACTGCGGAACAGATAAATCAGTTCCCTACTGAAAAAAATTTTACCTCTCAAAAAAAAATATATTTTTTTTGAAAAAAAAAGTAACCTTTTGACTTTTTTGACTCTATATATGTAGAGACAAAAAAATTTCAAAATCTTTGGAGGATAAAATGAAGTCAATGATTTCTATAGTGGCTTATTGCATAAGCCAACTCATCAAAATAATAAGCAGGATAAAGCTCTTTGTGTTGTCTTTTATCAGTAGCATCAATAGGAGATTGACACTATTTAAGAATAAAAATAAGGAGTTTAAAATGAAAAATATATTTTTTGCTACATTTCTTTTCTGGACATGTCTTTTTGCTTCAAATATAGACATGATAGACAACATAAGAAATGAAAATATTCTCATTGATTATGGAGAATATAACAAAACAATAGGCATATTCGAAAACAAGCTGATAGTTTCATGTAGTAATAAACTTGAAGAATACGAAATACTTCCCTCTGGTATGTTGGAAAGAATTAGT
>Ga0099364_10006424_pt1 | contig 17123 bp, 18 predicted proteins | sample TergutTh196P3_FD_73070 | JGI IMG/M metagenome (GOLD analysis project Ga0099364, IMG submission 73070) | Microcerotermes parvus P3 segment gut microbial communities from Pointe-Noire, Republic of the Congo - Th196 P3 | ecosystem: Host-associated > Arthropoda: Insects > Digestive system > Gut ... | reverse complement strand
GTACGGAATGCATTTATTTGTTCCTAGTTCGGTTGGGAACAATACCGAATTAGGAACGAATAAATGCGTTCCGTACAGGCACGATGGGGAACCCAACCGAACAAAATGGGTGACATCCCCTACATACTCAAAACCCTATCCATTTCATTAAAAGCCTGTGACGCTTTAAATTCATTATATAGAGCTTCTTCATTTTTAACACGATTTAAGAAATCGCGGTCAATTTCAGAACGCGGAATAGCCAGTCTAACATAGGCAACAAATCTGCCGTTCTGATTCTCATAAATTTGACGTTGGTCGACTTGAGTACCAGAAAATTTGTGATTGGTAGTCAATCTAACAACTTGTTCTGTTAAGCTAAGCACTTGTGGATTTTCAGTGCCAGCTTCGCTGATAAATTCTCTCACCATTGACTGAACATGGACTTCCACATGTCTAGCCGCTTCAGCCTGTGCATTACTTTCAGCACTAATAAAAGCTGTTTGTTGGCTAGTTCTTTCAGAAGACTGACCATATGCAAAGACATAGTCAGGATTTCCTTGAACGCCATACCAGCTTGGCTGGAAGACTTCTCTCATACCCGCAGGTGGTTTATTACTGCCACCGCAAGCAGTTAGCAGTAATGCAGTTACAACAATTAGTAGAATGCAAATGCGTGATAATCTCATATATTTCTCCTTTAACATAGATTATCTATATATAACAAAAAAAACAAAAAATGTTACGTAAAATTTAAAAATAAAAAATTCACATATTTTTCACAATTCGTTTATTTTATTCTTACAATTGGTTTATATAATAGTTCAAAATTCTAAAAAGAAAAGGAGTCTTAATATGTTTAAGATCTTTACAAAGGCACTTTTAGTGTTCTTACTGTGTTCAATATGTACTTTGAACGCACAACGTCTGGAGATTATAGGAGCAGGTGCGACATTTCCCTATCCATTATACTCCAAAATGTTTGACGAGTATAATACTGCGAGAGGTGTACGCGTTAATTACCAAGCTATCGGTTCCGGTGGGGGAATCAATCAGCTTGTGGCACGCACGGTAGACTTTGGTGGAACTGATGCTTTAGTTTCTGCTGAAGTGGAACAAGGAACTGGCGATACAATTCTGCACATACCAACTTGCTTGGGTGCTGTTGTTATCACATACAACCTGCTATTACCTGACAATGTAAGGTTAAGATTCAGTGCGGATGTGATAGCTGACATATTTCTGGGAAACATTCGGAACTGGAACGACAGTCGTATCAGTGAATTAAACCCTGGTGTCACAATCCCTAGCAGACCTATCACCGTTGTTTATCGTTCTGATGGAAGCGGAACTACAAATATCTTCACAGAATATTTAGAAAAAACACATGCCGTTTGGGCTAGCACTGTAGGTTCTGGAACAGCTGTTAGATGGCCTGTAGGTATTGGAGCACGCGGTAACCCAGGTGTTTCAGCTTCTGTTAGCCAAACTCCGGGCGCTATAGGTTACGTAGAATTGATCTACGCATTAAGCAATGATATGCCTTACGGCGATGTAAGAAATAAAGCCGGAAATTATATAACTCCTACTATAGAATCTGTTAGCATTGCAGCAAATGTTGCAATTCCACCAGATACAAAAGTGTCTTTAACAGATACAGACGCTGTAAATGGTTATCCGCTAAGCAGTTTTACATGGATTTTGCTTTTTACTGAACAAAACTATAACAACAGATCTCATGAACAAGCAAAAGCGACTGTTGACCTTATTCACTGGATGATCACTGATGGACAATCTTTTGCTTCTGCTCTGCATTATGCACCTCTGCCTGATGCTGCAAAACAAAGAGGAATTGATCTGATTAAAAGCGTGAAATATAACGGACAGGTTTTGGTTAATTGACAATTGACAGTTGTTCTGTACGGAACGCATTTATTCGTTCCTAGTTCGGTATTGTTCCCCATTTGCCTGTAGGGAACGCATTTATTCGTTCCTAATTCGGTATGGAACAATACCGAACAGGAACGAATAAATGTGTTCCGTACAGGCAAATGGGGATCCCAACCGAATTAGGAACGAATAAATGCGTTCCGTACAAAAAAAAATTTAAATAACATGAAAATAAAAAAAGAACAAATTTTTAAACAATATTTAACAACATCGTCGCTTCTAATAATCTTACTTTTTGTTGCTATCTTGTGTACAATGATATTTAAGTCCTTACCTTCCATTAATCATTTTGGCATATCATTTTACACAAGCGATGACTGGAATCCCTCAACGCACGAGTATGGTGCTTTGGCATTTTTAGTTGGAACTATAGTGACATCATGTTTGGCATTATTAATATCAATTCCATTTTCTATAATGATTTCCCTATTCTTAGGAGAATATTTTCGTGAAGGAATAATGTCAAATCTTCTAAAAAGTATGGTAGAATTATTAGCAGGAATTCCTTCAATAATTTACGGTATCTGGGGTCTATTTGTTTTTGTACCTTTCTTCAGAAGTATACAGTTTTTTCTTTTAGAAAAGAGCATAATCAATGTACCGCCATATGGCATTGGAATGTTTACTGCTGCTGTAATACTATCTGTAATGATAATTCCATATTCTGCGTCAATTTGCCGCGACGTAATATCGTTAGTCCCACACGACTTAAAAGAAGCTGGATATTCCATGGGCGGCACACGTTTTGAAGTAATAAAAAAAATAATATTACCATATTGTAGATCAGGCATTTTTGCAGGCACTATGCTTGCATTAGGTAGAGCATTAGGTGAAACTATGGCAGTTACTATGGTTATTGGAAATAGAAATTTTATGCCAGACAGCATCTTTTCTCCGGCTAGTACCCTTGCCAGCGTCTTAGCTAGCGAATTTGCGGAATCCACAAATGCTATTCATCTATCATCATTAATCCATTTAGGATTGGTACTATTTCTAACAACTTCAATTATCAATATATTAGGCAAAACAGTGATGGGAGGTAGAAAATAACATGCATAATTCTAACACTAAATACAGACAAATTAAAGATAAACTTTTCTTAGCAGTTGTAATTCTATCTTCATTTGTCATTACCATTCCGCTGTTTTTAATTCTATATTATATTTTTAAAAATGGAATATCTGTTATCAGTCTTGACTTTATAACGAAACTACCGAAACCTATGGGTGAAGTAGGCGGAGGAATCTTAAACGGACTTTTAGGCACTATAATGCTTATAACTACTTCAACAATAATATCAGTGCCGTTTGGTATAAGCGTTGGAATCTTTTTATCAGAATTTCAACATCACCCTATGTCAAAATATGTGCGTTTTTGTGCAGAAGTACTTCAAGGCATCCCCTCAATTGTATTAGGTATTATTGCATACATCTGGTTAGTTTTACCAACTAGAAGTTTTTCTGCAATGTCAGGTGCTATCGCACTTTCTATTATGATGTTACCTGTTATTATTCGAAGTACAGAAGAAACCTTAAAAATGGTACCTCTTTCGATAAAAGAAGCCTCTTTATCACTAGGCGTGCCATATTCAACTACCATTCTACGTGTTGTTTTACCCTGCGCTTTAAACGGCATCGTTACTAGCGTCTTAATTGCTATTGCTAGAATTGCGGGGGAAACTGCACCACTATTATTTACTGCATTTGGAAGCCCGTTTTTAAGTTTTGCATTAAATAAACCGGTAGAATCATTACCACTTTTAATATATAAATATGCCAATAGTCCCTTCCCGCAAGACAATCAATTCGCCTGGGGAGTGTCTGTCATTCTGTGCGTATTTGTATTATCTTTAAACATATTAGCTAAAGGAATTTCAAAAAAATGGAAAGTACAGTTTTAAACGTAGAAAATTTTTATGCTTCATATGGAGATGGTGATATGGTAAAAAATATCAACATTTCCTTCGAACGTAATAAAGTTCATGCTATTATGGGACCATCTGGATGTGGTAAAACTACATTTATGCGTTGTATAAATAGAATGCACGAGCTAACACCAAATGCTTCCGTAAGAGGAAACATTTACTTAAACGGCGTTGATATTTACAAAACTAACCCAATCGATATAAGAAGAAAAATCGGTATGGTGTTTCAACGTCCAAACCCATTCCCTACTATGAACATATACGATAACGTTATTTCCGGATATCTTCTTAACGGGATTAAACTTAGCAAAATGGAAAAAGACAGTATTGTAGAAGAATCTCTTAAAAACGCTGCTATCTGGGATGAGGTTAAAGATGTGCTTCACCGAAAAGGAACCTTTCTTTCCGGTGGACAACAACAAAGGCTTTGCATCGCTAGAGGACTAGCTATGAAGCCAGACATAATGTTACTTGACGAACCTACTAGTGCTTTAGACCCAAGAGCTACAAAAAAAATTGAAGAATTAATAGAAAAACTTAGCTCTAAAGTTACTATTATTCTTGTTACACATAATATCGGACAAGCTGCCCGTGTCTCAAATTATACGGCTTTTATTTATCTTGGTGAACTGATAGAGTACGGACAAACTGAAAAATTATTTACAGTTCCCAAAGATAAAAGAACTGAAGAATACCTTACCGGGAAATTTGGTTAAACAAAGGAGTACAAATGCTTAGAACAAAATTAATTGAACTAAGAGAAAAAGTTGTTTATGAAGCATCTCTAGTTGAAAAAATGGTGAAAATCACTATCGAAGGATTGCTGGAATCAAGCGTTGAAAAACTAGAAACTGCTTTTGATTATGAACACCTAATAAACACCCTTGAAATGGAAATTGAAGAAATGAGTATCAGTATGATCTCTCTCTTTCAACCAGCTGCAAAAGACCTTAGAACTATTATTTCTGTTATCAAATTGAATAGCGACTTTGAAAGAATGGGTGACCTTTGCGTAAATATTATTGAAGCATCAAAATATTTAGCTATTCATCCTAATATGAAAAAATATCTGGCTTTACCAAATATGGCACAAGAAACTATTAAAATGGTTAATAAAGCTCTTACTGCTTTCATGCAAGAAGACGTAACCGCTGCTAATGAAGTGTGTGCATTTGATGACGTTATTGATACTTATTGTGAACAAATTACCAGAGAATTGATTACTTATATGCTCTCAGACCCGAAATACATTGAAAGAAGCTTACAAATGCTTGCAATTGCTAAAAACCTTGAAAGAATCGCTGACCATTGCACAAATATTGCTGAATATACTATCTTCATTAAAGAAGGAAGAGTTATTAAGCATAATATAAAGTAGGGAACGCATTTATTCGTTCCTAGTTCGGTTGGGAATAAAATTTATTTCAATATCCCATGGTCGGTTGGAATAATATTATATCAAAACCGAACTAGGAACGAATAAATGCGTTCCCTACAGAATTGGGTGCGTTCCGTACAGGCATAAAACCCAACCGAACAAGGAACGAATAAATGCGTTCCCTACAGAATCAGATACAACACCATATTTATAATCCCAATAATAAAAAAAAAGCAAATATTGAAAATCAATAAATAATTGTAAACATGTTTAATAAATAGATTTTTTAACTCGTATATATCAAGTTTAAGGTCTAATAAATCAATCTTATATTCAATTTGATATTCTACTAATAAACGCGGTATTATATTTCTTGTAATAAATCTGATTAGCATCCAGAAAAGATTTGATAACATAATGTTAGCACGATACCTTATAAAATCTGGTATCCATGTATTATGTAAAAACTTTTGTAAATATGGATATAATTCATGATAGATTTTCTTTTCTAAATCTGTTAGAAAATTAATGTTACGGTATTCTTGTAACAAGCTATTTCGATATTCTTTTAATTTTATATGAAGGTAAGATATTAGTGTGTTTTTGTAGCGAAATAATAAACCGGGAGTACAAGATAAACCATATTTTCCGAAGAGAAATATTTTTCTTGGATAGAATAGATAGAATTTTAATGTAGAACATAAAATCAAGCCGACACTTATGTTCACTATAAGAATTAACAGGCAGTTTATAGTAGTTAGAAGCATTAGAACCGCCTACCAGCACCACCGCCACCAGAGCGTCCGCCTCCAAAACCACCGAAACCACCGCTACCGCCGCGACCTCCACCAAAACCTCCACCACGACCACCACGTAAAAATAGAGCCAGCCAGATTAAGATTCTGCCCCTTGTTATTATCACTAAAAATATAAAGACGCCAAGTACAAAAAGTTCAAATATAATGTTAGTACCAGTTGGAACTGGAGCTTGGCTGACAACAGCAGGCATACCAGAAAGTTCAACTCCCTTAGCATGAGCTACAAAATTAGAGAAGACGACTCCCGCCGTGAATAAGCCTTCTCCATATTCATTTTGTATTAAAAGTGGCATTACATAATCATCTAAGAGCTGTCCAGCACTTCCATCTGTTAAATAACCTTCGGAACCATAACCGACTTCTACCTTTATTTCTCTATCTTCGATGGAAAGTAAAATTAAAATTCCTTCGTCATCTTTGGAACCGATTGCCCATGCCTCAAACAAACCAATCGCATAGCTATCACGGTCTAAACCTTGAAAATTATCAACAGAGACAACTGCTAGTTCTACGCTTGTTTTTTGGTTGAGTTCTGTTATTATATTAGTTAGTTGGTTCAGCTGAGAACTTGTTAAAATGTTTGCGTAATCGCTAACCCAGCCTTGTGTACGAGGGTATTGGACTGATAAAAGTCCGCTTATCAGATGTAATAAAAATAAAAGTAAAAATATTTTTTTCATTGATTTTCTCCTTGTAGAGATTCTGTGGGGAATTAGTGGCATTCCCAACAGAATTATATATCCTCCAACAAATGCCCCATCTTTTCTTTTTTTACGCGTAAATAATTCTCGTTTTCTTTATTTGCTTTTATTTCAATAGGGATTCTGGAAGATATATACAGTCCATAACCTTCAAGTGCTATCATCTTCTTCGGGTTATTAGTTAGTAAACGAATGCTAGACAAACCTAAATCTTTAAGAATTTGAGCCCCTATTCCATAATCTCGCATATCAGCAGGGTAACCCAATTCTAGATTGGCTTGAACTGTATCTTTTCCACAGTCTTGAAGATTATAAGCTGCTATTTTGCTTGGCAAGCCTATTCCGCGTCCTTCCTGTTTCATGTACAGAATAACTCCTAAACCTTCTTCTGCTATCTTTTTATACGCATATTCAAGTTGCTGACCGCAATCGCACCTAATGCTATGCAAAGCGTCACCCGTTAAGCATTCAGAATGAACGCGTACAAGCACATCTTTATTTTCAAAACAGTTATTTGAAAGATCACCCATATAAATTGCTATGTGATATTCAGAAGATATTTTACTTTGGTAAACACGTATTTTAAAATTTCCATATTTTGTTGGTAGCATTGCCTCTGAATGAACATAAACAAATTTATCTGTCAACATTCTAAACGCTATCAAATCTTTTATTGTGATTAATTTTAAATTGTGGGATTTGGCAAATTGATATAAATCCGGAAGACGTGCCATTGAACCATCGTCTTTTATTATCTCACAAATACAGCCGGCAGGTTCTAAACCAGCAAGTAATGCTAAATCTACTGCTGCTTCTGTATGACCAGCACGCTTCAACACACCGCCTTGTTCAGCTATTAAAGGAAAAACATGACCGGGACGAACAAAATCTTCTGAACTAGATTTAGGGTCTGATAATTTTTTAATAGTTATTGCACGTTCTTCGGCGGAAATTCCGGTTGTGGTTCCATGCCTAGCATCAACTGATATGGTAAATTTAGTGGAATGTTTGTCACTTATTTCATGCGTCATAAGTTTGATATCTAATTTATTTAGCTTCTCTTGGCTCATTGGGACACAAACTAAACCACGTGCCTTACTTATCATAAAATTAACTATCTCAGGAGTTATTTTTTCTGCGGCGCATATGAGGTCACCTTCATTTTCACGCTCTTCATCATCGACTACAATAACTAGATTTCCTAGTTTTATCTCTTCTATTGCTTCTAAAATTGTTGAGAAATGTAATTTTTCTGACATTTTATTTCCTTATATAATTCGGTGGCGTTCCCTACTGATAATAGGTAAAATTATTCTTCAAAAAGCTAATAAAATCTTCCATATCATCTGGCAATGCTGATTCCACTTGAATTACTTTATTTAATCTCGGGTGATTAAACTGTACTTTATAAGCATGAAGAGCTTGCCTATGAATATGTTTATTTAAGTACATCTTAATAGCTATTTGTTTATTAGGTGGGCAACTACCAAGTGTTCGTTTAAGCGAATTATACACTTCATCAGCAATTATTGGGTGATAAATTGAATCTAAATGAACGCGGATTTGATGAGTTCGTCCCGTTTCAAGTTTTACCTCTAACAATGAAAAATATTCAAAATCAATTAAAGTTTTATAATGGGTTACAGCCGGTTTTCCATCAGGGTCTACTGTCATTTTTTTTCTATTGCTTTTACATCTACCGATCGATTTATCAATCGTTCCTTGTAAAGGATCAGGAACTCCTAAACATATACACAGATAGGTTTTATCTACTAAACGATTCATAAAAAGCTGTGACATTCCATAATGCGTTTGGTTGTCTTTAGTTATAATAATAACTCCAGAAGTGTCCTTATCTAATCTATGTACTATTCCAGCACGTTGTTGAATTTTAGAATCCTCTGAATCTATGTTAGATAGGTTATTGCCGAAATGATATAACAGAGCATTAGCCAACGTTCCATAATGATTTCCTGCACCGGGGTGAACTGTCATTCCTGATGGTTTATCAATTACAGCTAAGTATTCATCTTCATAAAGTATTTTAAGATCAATCGGTTCCTGTTGAATATGCTCAACTCTTTCTTGTTCTATATCTAGTAAATTAATTATTATTTCGTCATTTGTTTTTACGGGATAACTCTTTTTAGTGACAATTTTACCATTAACAGATACTTTCTCGGTTTGTATATACTTGTCAATTAAGGTTCTAGAATAAAGATTCTCTTCGTTTTGTTCTTTTATATATTTATCTATTCTATAAGCATCGTATTCGTCTGTAACTGTAAATTTTATCATGTTTTACTCGCATAGGATAGGATCTGTTGATGGATTTCGTTGATGTCTGCATTAGCTTTGATTACTGTTAATAAGTCTAAAGATCTGTAAAACTCAGTTAATGGATGAGTTTCATTATGAAAAAGTTCTAACCTATTCTGAATCAATTCTATGGTATCATCTGCACGTTTTACAATAATATTACCGCATTTATCACAAATATCTGATTCTTTAGGTGGGTTGATTAAAAGATTATAATCTTTACGACAAAAACTGCAAACTCTTCTTGCAAGCATTCTTTCTTTGGCAATTCCATCGTCTAGTTCTAAATAGAAGACACGTTCTACAGGGGTAATATAATGTAAATATTCTGCCTGACTTAAAGTTCTAGGAAACCCATCAAATACAAAGCCTTTATTAATTTTAATCATCAATTTACTAACAAGTTCACACACTATTTCATCGGGAACAAGATGGCCTTTAGATAGATATTCGTGGGCTAGTATGCCTAAAGGATTGTTTTCGGCTATCTGACGGCGAAAATATTCGCCTAAATTGATGTGCTCTAAACCTAATTTCTGGCTTAAAAGTTTAGCTTGCGTGCCTTTACCGCTACCCTGAATGCCTAGAAATACAAATAACATATGACTCCTTATGAATTGCTTAAAATATCATCGTATTCTTCAGGCATGGGTGAAAAAGACTCTTCTTCAATTAAACTGGCTGCTAGTAAAGCATCTGCTTCTGCTTTGTCTATAGCAGCTTGAATGGCTAATGCACGTTTCTCGGAACGACTATCAACAGGTGGACGACCATGCACTATGAACATCCATTGTTCGTGTGGTATACTAATTTTCCATACAAAAATCAATATTTTTGAAAGAATATGTGCTACAAATAATACAAACATTGATTTGATAAAAGCTACTGATAAATCTTGACCAACTCCAAAATAGGCTGTAAAAAAAGAAATAAAGAACATAACTACTGAAAAGATTGTGGTCCATGCGTTTACATAATTTTTTTCGCGAAGCTCAAGTTGTTTGGTGGTCATTATTTATTCTCCTAATAATAAGTTAGAAACTATTCCTTTAGTTTCATTGTCGTTTATCAAATAGCCAAGATTGCCAATCTGATGGTTGAGAAAATGTTGGACTATTAAATTAAATTTCTCGAATAAGGTATCGCCTTCTTCTTCTGTAGATACCATTCTTGTTAATAAGTTTATTACTGGCGATCGAAGACTGAAATATAAAGCCTTAATCATGGCGTAAGAATCCGCAATTGCTGAAGAATCAGGTGTTGTTACTATTACAATTCTATCAGCGAAATTCAAGAAATCAAGTTTGTATTTATTCAAGCCAGAAGATATGTCAAGCAAAACATAATCAAATCGATTACGCAAGCTTAAATATGCTTCAATTAATACGTTCTCGTATCTTTTCTGATTCTGTGTCACCATAAAATCTCCGCAAAATGCTGACATGTATTTTATGCCATTAGGGCAATCAATAAGCATTTTATCCGCCGTTATTTCATTAGATGCTAAATCCGAAAGCGTGTATTTTAGAGGGATTCCTACCTCATTATCAAGCTGACGATTGTACACGGACAAAAAATCCGTGTCGAATAAAAGCACCTTTCTACTGTTTATCGACATTTCGGAAGCTAAGTTTAGAATTAATTTTGCACTGTACACTTCTTTATTCGCACAAGTTAATGCTATAGTTTGCACGGCGTTATACCCCATGCTTGCCTTTAATTACTATCTGGGCTAATTCATTCCGATTGGCAAGAGACACATCATCTGGAATATTCTGCCCAAAGGTGATATAAGAATAAGGTTTTTCAAATTCAACTGCTAGATTTAAGATGTCTCCCATGCCTTCAGTTTCGTCTAATTTTGTAAGAATTATTCCGTCATAAGGTATCATGCTGAAATTTTTTATACTGTCGGACAGATCGCTTGAACGTGTTGTCATGCTTAACGTTAAATGTATCTCATTTGCTTTTGAAATACGTATCGTTTCTTTCAAAGATACCATCTGTTTCATGTTCTTAGCGTTCATACCTGTCGTATCAATTAATACAAGTTCATAATTACGTAAGGCATTAATTTTTTCCGTTAACTCATTGTTATTATAAACAGGTACAAAATGTATCTTAGCTATATCAGCAAAAGATTTAAGTTGCTCCATTGCCGCTATTCGTAAACTATCTGTTGATACTAACGCTACTTTCCTAGAATATGTGTATTTATACATTGCTGCAAGTTTAGCGATGGTGGTTGTTTTGCCAGAACCTGTCGGACCTATTAACAATACAACAGTAGTTTGATTGCCGTTAAATTTGATTGGTCCTGTTATATTTAGATAATTCTTTATCTTATTATTTAATTTATTATAGATTACGTCTTCATCTAAAAGCTCTTCACCTGTTAAGGATGTAAAGATGTCCTCAACTATGCTATTGCATGTTGTTAAATTCACGCCGTGCTTACTTAATAATTTTAACACCGTTTGTAAATTCTTCGGTATATGTGGTAAATGCTCGTATTTTATGTGATTGATTAAATAATCGATGCGGTCACGAAGGTAATCTATCTCCTTTGACATACTGTTAAGCTGAGTTTGTAAAACTGTAGACGAAACGCTACTTAACGAAGACTGAACTACAGGTTTTTCTATTAAAGATTGAAACTCTACCTTTTCGTCTTCTGGTTCAGGTTGTTTATCTATCGCTGCTGTAACTTCTACTGCATTCTTCCATTCAGGATGTTCTATACTCCGATTATTTAGAATTATTGCGTCATCGCCGAATTCTTTTTTAATCTGTTTTAAAGCTTCCTGCATGGATATGGCTATGAATTTCTTAATTTTCATCTGATTACGTTTCCCTACTGCCTTCATATGTCTTCATTAGTGTAACAAAAAAATTTTATCAAAATTTTGTCAAGAATTATTTTATCCCCCCCTCGATCCCTTCGGGATGATATGGATTGCTATATAAATACCACCTCACACCGAAGGTGTCGATCGCTACGTAGAAAACTCATTTATGGATAACCCGTAACCCATCTTCCATTCACTTTCTTTAATCCTGATTTTTCAAATGAAATGGTTAAACTGGCGTCTCTTCCTTTCCCGTTAATGCTTAAAATTATACCTTTCCCAAGCTCTTCATGTTGCACGAGTTGTCCAATTTTATAATATTTTTCGCTTTCTAAAATTCTTGGTTCTTTAAAATCATGTATTTTTCTTTTATTTTTTGGTTGAACAGCCTCTATATCTAAGTCTTCTAAAAATCTACTTGTTGTTTGATATTGCACTTTTCCAGCAACTCTTCTTACATTTGCATGATTTAAAACTAGCTCTTTTTTTGCTCTGGTAATAGCCACATAAAGAAGCCTTCTTTCTTCTTCAATGGCAGAAGAATCATCAAAGCATAAAACATGAGGTAACAGTCCTTCTTCTAGTCCTGCAATATAAACGTGTTCAAATTCTAGTCCTTTTGCACAGTGCATAGTCATCAATTTTACACTTCTTTTTTTACCATCAAATTCATCAACATCACTTTGTAAACACATTGAGTTTAAGAAATCTGTTATTGTGGCTTCTGGATTGGCGGTTTCAAATTCTATAGCAACATTGATGAACTCAAAAACGTTTTCTGTTTTATCGGTACCTTCTTTATTATCCAACGTTTTATAGTAATCAATAAGTCCACATTCTTTTATAACCATTTTAATAATATCAGAAACTTTATCTGAAGTTGAAATTTTTTTTACAGTGTTATAAAATTCTTTAAAAGATTTTTTAGCAGCCGGTTTTAAATCATCTACTTCTTCTACTTTGACTAATGAGTCAAAAAATGTATTTCCTGTAAAAAATGTATATCTGACAAGATTATCAATACTAGTTTTTCCTATTCCTCTTGGGGGTGTATTAATAATTCTAAGACACGCCTCCATATCATCCGGATTAACAAGAAATTTTAACCATGCTAACATATCTTTTATTTCAGCTCTTTTAAAAAAACTGTAGCTTCCGATTACTTGATATGGGATATTTAAAGTGGAAAAAACAGTTTCAAATAACCGTGATTGAAAATTAGTTCTGTATAACACAACAATTTGATTGTGTTTTACGCCGTTTTTTATTTTATTTAATATTTCATTAGCGATATATTCTGTTTCTTCATACTCACTGTCATGTCTAAGTATTTCAGGAACATAAGCATAATCAATATTTGACCATAATTCTTTTTTATGTCGTTTTACGTTTTTTTCGATAATGGAGTTTGCCAGTTTAAGTATATTTTGTGAGGATCTGTAATTCTGTTCTAATTTAACTACTTTAGTGTTTTTAAAAACATGCTCAAATGATAGTATATTTTCGATACTTGCTCCTCTCCAACCATAAATAGCCTGGTCATCATCACCAACAACACAAATATTTCTGTGTGCTTCAGCCAATAATTTTACTAACTGGAACTGAACAAGGTTTGTATCTTGATATTCATCAACCATAATATATTTGAACATGTTCTGATATTTTTGCTTTACTTCAAGATTAGAATCAAGAAGTTTAACTGTATTTACAAGTAAATCATCAAAATCCATTGCATTGTCTTTTTTTAACAATTCGTTATAGTTTTTATAGATATTTAACAATGTTTCTGTGAATTTATTTTTTTCTTTATGTTCAAGAAGATTATCAGGGTCTATCATGTTAGATTTATATTTACTGATAAGACTTGCTATTTTTTCTACAGAATATTCTTTTTTATCAATATTCAACAATTCAAATACCCTTCTTAAAGCAGATACCTGATTGTCTCTGTCGAAAATAGTAAAATCTGAAGTATAAGGCGATAAATGAATAATTTCATAACGTAAAATCCTTACGCATATCGAATGAAATGTACCAACCCATGGGAACTTTGGTGCTGTAAAATAATCACTTTCTATGTTGTTGAATATTTCAATTAATCTTTCTTTTAATTCTCCAGCTGCTTTGTTTGTAAAAGTTACGACAAGAATATTTCTTGGACTTATATTTTCCTTACTAATTAACCAAGCAACACGATGGATAACACTTCTTGTCTTTCCACTGCCGGCACCTGCTAAAACAAGAAGAGGACCATCTTTATGGGTTGCAACTTGCTGTTGCTGTTCATTTAAAATATTCAACATTCCACATCCTGTACGGAACGCATTTATTCGTTCCTAATTACATTGTTTTATTTATTTTTTATTTTTCTTTAGTTGATTTTCTGGTATAATTATTGGTATTTTATCAAGCTTTCTGCCAAAAAATAAGAATGTTATTCCGAATATTACTGTTGCAAGAACTAATAATTCAACTGATTTCATTTGTAATACGGCTATAGCAATTAATGCGATTATGGAATTAATCAAGTAAACAACAAGAGCTGTTATTTTTATTGAACCCATTGCTGTGCCAATACGATGAGTAGAATGGTCACGACCTCCTTGAGAAATTCGTCGTCCATCTCTTTTTCTTGTAATACTTACAAGGCTAATATCAAAAATAGCATATGATAAAATTAGTATTGGTAATAAGTAGAAAATATTTGTTTGCATACTATTTACTGCTAATTTTCCTGTTAGAATTCCAATAGTTGAAAAAAAATATCCAATAAACATGCTGCCAGCATCGCCTAAAAATTGTTTCGCTGGATTAAAATTATAAGGTAAAAAACCGAAAATTGAACCTGCAAATGTCAACGCCAGTAAACCAATATAATTACTTAAACCGGGCACAGAAGGAGTTTTTGTCAGAACAGAAATGGCATAAAAACCTAATGCTAATATCCCAGACATACCTGCTAATATGCCATCCATATTATCTAGAAAATTAAAAGCATTCATTAATCCTGTCATCCAGAAAACTATTACTATTACTGAAACCCAAAAATTGCCAAATAAATAATACAAATCGTTGGTATGTATAAATATAAAGCATACTATTATCTGAAGAGAAAACTTAATAAATGGATGCATACCGTATTTGTCATCTATTAGTCCAACTACCATAATTAATGTAGCACCTAGAAGATAGCCGTAGGTAGCAAATGATGTTCTAGGAACGCTTTTTATCAACGATTCTACAACTACAAGTACTAAAAAACCTATGAAAACACTTAAACCTCCAAGAAGTGGAGTCGCTTTTTTGTGCATTTTTCTTGCCTGTGGATTGTCCATAAAATTTGTTTTTTCAGCAAACTTAATTACTAATGGAGTTAAATTATAAACAAGAAGAAAAGCAACAATAAAAACTATTAAAAAATCAAAACTTATCAATGAAGTTGGCATGTAAAATAAAATTTCCTTTATTCATTTTGTGCAACTAAAAAAAAAAATAATTTTTTGTCAAGATTTATTTGCTAAATATAAATATTTTACTTGACAAAAACTGCACTCTTGTACTTTTTAACAAAAAAAAGGAAAATTGGAACTTTTAAGATATGAAAAAAAAAACATTGTTTGTTAGACTAAGTTCTCTTGGCGACATTGTACTTACCGAATCTACAATCAGATACTACAGATTAAACAATCCTGATACAGAAATTCATTTTCTTACCAAACCAGAATATGCACGATTAATAAGAAATTATTTTCTAGTTGATAAAGTTCACGAGTATAAAAAAGGTGTTTTTAAACAACTTTTATTAGAAAAGTACGATCTGGTTATTGATATTCATAATAAACTAAATACATTTATTATGAAATATTTAATTAAACCAAACAAAATTATTACATATAAAAAAAACCATTTGTTGCGATTTCTTATTGTGAAAAAATTAAGTATATGCCAAATTGATACTGTGGTTTTGAATTATTTTGAGGCGGTTAATAGGTTAAAACTCCCCCCTACCCCCCTCTCTGAGGGGGGCTGGGGGGAGTTTTCTCCAAATTTTCTAGATAAAAAAATTATTAATAAAGAAGCTGTTTTAGACAAATTTATGTCCTTTAACATTCCATCTGACAAATATTTAATAGGAATATTTCCGGGTGCTAAACATATCACAAAAATGTATCCATGTGAAAAACTAGCTAATTTAATTTCAAATGTGCCTGATTCTTGGTTATGCTGTTTTGTGATATTGGGAACATGGCAAGATAAACAGTTATTCTTTAAAATTAAATCATTAACGAATAAAAAAATATACGACCTTACAGGTGCTTTTGATACATGCGATATTGTTACTGCGATATCACTTATGGATGTTGTGATATCGAATGATTCAGGAGCGATGCACATTGCAGCTGCCCTAAAAAAGCCACAAATTGCTATTTACGGTGCAACACACACAAGGTTAGGGTTTAGACCATTAAATGAAAATGCTGTTATTCTTCAAAAAAACATTAGTTGTCAACCATGTTCATTACATGGAAGTAATAAATGTAAAAAAAATAGTTTGGATTGTTTTAATGACTTAGATTTATTTGATACTTTTAAAGAGTTATTTGAAAATAATGTTGTAATTTCACAAAATGGTAGATAATCTGTGGGGAACGCATAAATGCGTCCCCTACAGAAACAGGTTTTCCGATAGAGGTGAAAGAAGTAAAACCTCTTAATACCTATCTGATTTTCTGTTCAATTTCATCATTTTTCTAGCAGAAACATTTTTCTTTCTTTTTTTTGCTTCACTAGGTTTTTCATAAGCTTGATGTTTTTTTATGTCGGATAGAATAGCAGCTTTTTCACATCTTTTTTTAAATCTTTTCAATGTAACTTCAAACGGTTCAGTATCTTTAGCATAAACTATTGGCATTCTCTCACCTCCTTTTCAGTTCAAATAATGCTTTTGAGGACATATTTATTTTTTTTAAAATTATGTCAAGATTTTTTTTTGTCCTGTACGGAACGTATTTAGTCGTTCCTAGTTCTGTTGGGTTCCCCATTTTGCCGGAACGAACTATCATGATCAATGGCACTAACCGTCATAATACGAAAATGAATGGACAAAATGGTCTGCTATCTACTTCATATACATCATGATACAACATTGCAACATTCATTTTCATGCATGGTGGTGAAGCTGTTTCATGGTCGATTGCGAGCCTG
>Ga0099364_10006423_pt1 | contig 17124 bp, 14 predicted proteins | sample TergutTh196P3_FD_73070 | JGI IMG/M metagenome (GOLD analysis project Ga0099364, IMG submission 73070) | Microcerotermes parvus P3 segment gut microbial communities from Pointe-Noire, Republic of the Congo - Th196 P3 | ecosystem: Host-associated > Arthropoda: Insects > Digestive system > Gut ... | reverse complement strand
TCTTTCTTTAGCGTCGCAAAAAAGCTTTCCATTCGAGCGTTATCATAGCAGCGACCAGTGCCTGACATACTTTGTTTTGCTCCGTGCTGCTCTGCTTACGTTTGTTTCTTTCGCCAATTTTACTGCTTCTTCCTTAAAGCTTCTGTCGTACGATTTTTTGTTTCCCATTTTTGCAGACTCCTTTTCTATTCGTGTCTTTAGAGTACACCTATTTGAGGAGTCAAGAAAAACTATAGCACACCATTTTATTTTTCATGACTGCTGTATAATATTAAAATCTGAATTGGAATGCGGGTGGGAAAGAGTGGCGGAAAAAACAGAAAAAGCGGAAAATTTTTTTGAAAAAGAAGCTTTTTCCGAGTTTACGATGCTTCAGCATCTTGAATCAGAAATAAAAAAAATTGGCGCTCTTAACGCTTTCCCTGACGACGGAGCGGAACGTTATGATTCATTAACGGACCGCATGTATTCGATCAGGGAAAAAATTGCGCATTTAAAGCACAGGATAAGCAGCGAACTTGAATTAGCGGCGCAAATAAATAAAAATCCGGTATCTGAGCTTTTTAAAAAGAACAAGGATATAACATATCTGGAAAAAAGAATTTCGACCATCGGCGAGCATGAAACCAGGCTTAAAATTTTGGATAAGGATATAGAGCAGAAATCAAATAAGTTAATGGAAGAAATAAGAAAAATTTTCCCGGATTTGGGCGATAAAGCGGATGTTCTCGAAAAGAGATTAGGTTCCCTTGATTTTTCGTTCTCCATCAGCGAGCAATTTAACAGTTTCCGCAACGGACTTGAAGAAGCGGAGTTGCTCCTGCCTGAATCCAAGAAAAAATTTGATCAGGAGCAGCGGAATAAAAAGAATCTGGAGGACAATATCGGAGAGGCAAGAAAACAGATTTTGGACATAACGTCAAATACATCAACAGATTCAATACGGTCGGAAATAATGAAGATAAGGGAGGATCTTCTTCTAAAAGAGGAAATTTCATACGAGATCCAATCATTGTCGCAGTATAGAAAAGACTTGTTATTGGAACTGTGCGAAGCTGAAGGGTTTATCTCGCCTATAAAAGAATTGAGAACCATGCTTATTTCACAGCTGGCTTTTTCTTTATGCTGCGCGCTTATCGTCATTGTCTGGCACATATTTAACTCTGAAATGCTCCCTTATACGATCTTTACTTTAAGCGTCATATTGTTTTTCTCCATTTTCTCTGTTTTTATTTATGGCAACGGATTGAAAAAAGAAAGGGAACAGATGAATGTTTTATCTATGTTTATCGATAAAAAAGAGAGTGTAGTTGACTCGCTGGGAAGAAGGATTTCCGTTTTAGAATCTCAGGAAGATGACATCATACAAGATATTGATGAACGTGCCATAAAGCTGGATATACCATCCATAGATTCAGACAGTATAGAAGAGCTTTCAGAAAAACTTGAATTTGCGCGGCTGAAATTAAGAAAATACGCTGACATCAAGGAACAAGAGAGGCAACTATCCAGGGCGATGGAAAAATCGAACGCGAATTTGTCCCTTTACAAACAGGAAATCGGCAATCTTGAGTCAAAAACAGGAAAAATCTTGTCATCTTGGAAAGAGTGGCTTTCGAAAAATAATTATCCTGAACATATTACGATCAAAGGGTTTGACTCGTTTGTTTCTTGCGCGAAGGCAGCTCAAAGTAAGCTTGAGGTATTAAATACCCTCAAACGTGAAGCGCAGTCTCTACGCAATTATATACGCTCTACGGATGAATTGGCGTACGATTTTTGCGCGTCTTTAAACATTAAGAGCGAAGATCTTCCTAAAATTTTTGACTCAATAAAAGAGGCCGCAACGCTTAAAAAACGGCTGGAAGAAATTAATGACAATGTGATTCGTCTTAATTCGGAAAGGAAAGCGGCTGAAGAAATTTTAGAAAAGTATGCCTCCGAAGTGCAGTCGTTATTCGTGGAAGTGAGTGTAAAATCGGAGAAAGAATTTAAAGAACTTGCTCAGAGATGGGAACAGCATTGGATTTTAAATGCGCAGGCAGAAGAAAAATGGCATAAGCTGTCTGTAATTTGCGGCGGCAGAAAAGCTGCGGCAAAATATGTGGAGGAGAAAAAACGGGGGGCTTATTGATGGAAGAGTTCATGAAGGAATTTAGAGAAGTTTTGGAAGCAGAAAAACTTATTACGGCACGCCTTGTTGACTCTGTGGCGCGGACTGCCCAGCTTGCTAGCAGCGTTACCCCAGAAATGCAGGAACTTTTTGATCAATGGGTATCATTCATCGTATCGCAAGTGATGCGCGAGGCTGAGGATTGCGAAATAGACATCCCTGCGGCTGCCGAAAGAATAGGTGTTAAGGAGTCCTCTTTGCTTTCATTGATTTTGTACATGCAACGAAATGGCAGTATAAATGTTCAGAAAATAACCTTTTTAAAGGGCGACGGTAAAGATGGAGAAATGTGTGACTGCCTGAAAGGAGATATATAATGGAAAATATCAAACTGCCAGCGGTATTGATAGCCGCTTTATTATTGACCCTGATATTCGCGCCGCCTTCACGCGCGGTTTCATCAAACATAATCGAATCCGAGATCGAAGGCGCCGCCGGTTTTCGTTTTGAAAACCTTATGTTTGAACCGGACTGCATAACGTTTGATATAGTGAATATGACAAACGAAAATGTAAAATTTTCGGCTTCGATGTTATTCATTGACTTGAGGGGCAGGATGGTTGCGGAAGTGGAATTGCTCCCAAGGAGGATAGCCGCCAATTCCAGGTCGTTTTATAAAGGTTTCTTCATGACGGGTTCGGCCGAGGCGGCAAAAAAGAGCGATAAAATTTTATGGAGGCCGCAAGTGACAAAATAAAAAAGGATGGAATTAGCAAATGTTTCGTTCAAAAACTTTTATTATTTTTTTATGCGCTTTTGCGCTGCTGTGTTCGTTTTATGGCGACTCTTACGCTAACAGCTCCGAAGCTTTTATGTCCTTGCCTTTTGGGCATATGTGGACGCGGACCAAGCTGCGCATGGAGAGGTCCGGAGCTGTCACGATCGCGGAAAAAAGGGGCGAGAGCCTCACCATGAAAGGGATGTTTGAAAATAGAGAGGCGCTTTTCTCCTTTAACTTTGTGTCCAAGAAAGGACTGTCATCTAAGACAGTAAACGTATCATCCATTGGAAACCCACAGGATGACCGCGCGCTTTACGACGTATTGAAGATGGCTTTCGAAAACAGGTTCGGGAGGGGGCAAGAGAGGTCAATGGTGGGCGCGGGGAACAGCATAGCCCTAAGATCGCAATGGAGTCCTGACCAGCATACTTCCATAGTCTTGAGCTATAACCCCAACACGAAAAGGTTTTCAGACAATCTTGCGGTAGACAGCCCCATCCGTTTGAGCTATGTGACCAGCAGATGGTCGAATTAAATGAGGCAGGGGAGTTACGTTGCTAAAAAAATACGATTTCGATGAAGTTATCGACAGAATAGGCACAAACTGTAACAAATGGGATGGAATCGAACTAAGCTCCGACCCCATAGCGTTGTGGGTCGCGGATATGGATTTTGCCGTTCCCGATGAAATCGTGCAAGCGATTAAGTCAAGGCTTGATCACCGCATATTCGGATATACCATGCGCGCGCAGGGCTGGGAAAGTTCGATAATAAGCTGGCTCAGCCGCAGACATGGATGGGACGTCAAAAGCGAATGGATAAAATTTTCCCCGGGCGTCGTTCCCGCTATCGCCATGGCCATCCAAAGCTGCACTGATGAAGGGGACGGGGTGCTTATCCAGCCTCCCGTATACCCTCCTTTCTCAAAAACTGTCATAAATGGTTCCCGCAAACTTGTGGAAAATCCGCTCAAGTTGGTATATGGGCGTTTTGAAATGGACTACGACGACCTTGAAAGGAAATTATCGTCTGAAAATGTGAAGCTCGCTTTGCTTTGCAGCCCTCATAACCCATCGGGGCGCGTATGGAAACGCGACGAACTTGAACGCTTTGCTTCAATTTGCCTCAGCAGGGGAGTCGTCATATTCTCCGATGAAATCCATTCCGACATAATATATTCGGGCAATAAGCATATCCCCATAGCGGGCATAAATTCAGATATCGCGGATATGACGATGACTGCGATGTCCCCAAGCAAGACGTTTAACCTTGCCGGACTTGCCGCTTCGGAAATGATCATCCCAAACGATGGTTTAAGGAAAAAATATTCTAAAACGCTGGATTTTATACATGTCGGAGGAGGAAATATCTTCGGGGATATAGCGACTGTGGCCGCGTATGAGAATGGCGGGGAATGGCTGGACCAGATGCTAAAATACCTTGAATGCAGCATTGATTTTATGGATAAGTTTTTGTCTGAAGAAATACCAAAGCTGAAACTGATGCGTCCCGAAGGCACTTATGTTCCTTTGATAGACTGCCGTCAGCTTAAGCTTTCTCCCCTTGAGCTTGAAAATTTATTTAAAGATGAAGCGAGAGTTGTTTTAAATGCCGGGTATACTTTTGGAAAACAGGCCGAAGGATTTATGAGAATAAATATCGCGGCTCCGCGTTCTGTTTTAGCCGAGGGGCTGAAGCGGATAAAAACGGCAATAAGCGGTTAGGAGATTTGTTTGTCATGATAGAAAAAAAACGCCCTGAATGGGACGCATATTTTCTTATGGTTGCGCTTGTGGCGTCCACCCGCAGCACTTGTCAGCGGAGGCATGTGGGGGCTGTGATAGTCAGGGACAGATATATAGTGAGCACCGGGTACAATGGCGCTCCGCAGGGCGCCGAACATTGCAGCGAAATCGGGTGCATGAGGAAAAAACTTGCCATTCCGTCCGGCGAACGCCATGAAATATGCAGAGGGTCCCACGCCGAACTTAACGCCATAGCGCAGGCGGCAAAAATAGGCGTAAGCACGGAAGACTCCACCATCCTTAGCACGCATGAACCATGTTCATTCTGTGTCAAGGCCATCCTTAATGCCGGAATAAAGGAGATAGTATTTCTTTATCCTTATCCGGACAAACTTGCGAGAGAGATGACAGCCGAAAGTAAAATTACGGTAAGGCAGCTTGAGGAATCGGCGCTGGAAGCCGTGAGGGGATATCTTAAAGAAATCTCCGTATAAATCCGTTGTCGTAATCGGGCGACTTCATGCAACAGGAGATGAGCACTTTGCAAACGCTGAATCAATTTTCGCTTTTTCGCTCGCGGCGGTTTCTGCCGCTTTTTCTGACCCAATTTTTGGGCGCGTTCAACGATAATTTTTACAAGAGCGCCATGGTGATACTGATAACGTACCGCTTGGCCGACATCGCCGGATATGATTCCCGTATCCTGGTCAATGTCGCGGGGGGCATTTTTATCCTGCCATTTTTCCTTTTCTCCGCCTCCGCTGGGCAAATTGCCGACAAATACGAACGATCGATTCTCATACAGTTCGTCAAAATCGCTGAGATCGTCGTGATGAGCGGAGCGGTTTTAGGGTTCTGGCTCGAAAACATTCCCCTGCTGATGATTATTTTGTTTCTGATGGGCGCGCAGTCGGCTTTTTTCGGGCCGGTCAAATACAGTATCCTGCCCCAGCATCTCAATAAAGATGAGCTTATCGCCGGGAACGGCCTTATACAAATGGGAACGTTCCTCTCCATCCTGACAGGTACGATCTTTGGCGGGCTTACTGTTCTGACCGCCAGAGGTGTTCGCATAGTGAGCTTTCTGGTCATCGGCATCGCGGCGGCGGGCTGGTACGCCAGCCGCTATATCCCAAAAACAAAACCAATCGACCCCGGACTGAAACTCTCGGCAAACATCGCCCGGGATACCGCTAAGATCGTGGGCGGTGTCGTCCCGCACAAAGATACTTTTCTTCCCATACTGGGCATCTCGTGGTTCTGGCTTATAGGCGCGACGTTTCTTTCGCAGTTCCCCACTTACGCAAAACTCGTCCTCGGGGCGGACGAACAGGTCGCAACGCTCTTTCTGGCCACCTTCTCCGTAGGGATTGGCCTCGGCTCAATGGCGTGCAACAGCTTTTTGAAGGGGAAAATTTCCGGGCGCTATGTCCCGTGGGCCGCCGCCGTCATGTCCGCCGCGAGCGCTATTTTGTATCTCGTAAGCCGCCGCTCTCCTTTGATGCCCGGCATCCCGGAGATGGACATTCTCTCTTTCCTTTCCTCCTGGCAAAACTTGTCGGTACTGGCGTGCCTTCTTGCTATCTCCTTCGCCGGAGGGCTCTATATCGTCCCGCTCTACGCCATCATCCAGAGCCGTGCCGATGAATCCCGCATGGCGGGGGTCATCGCGTGTTCAAACATATCCGACTCGCTGTTCATGGTTATCTCAGCCGTAGGGACCAGCATATTACTGGCGTTAGGATTCTCTATCCCTGATATTTTTTTGGTCATGGCCGTACTGACCGTTATAGCCGCATTCTTCATCCGTAAAGCCGTTCGCGAACAAATGAAGCAGAGAGGAGCGTTATAAAAAATAATGGCAAAAAACGGTAAATTCAAAAAATGTATTTACGTTACTCTGCGGTTTATTCTAAAAATTTTCTTCCGGGCCTTCCGGGTGGAAGTTCGGGGGATCGAACATTATCATGCGGCGGGCGAACGCGCCCTGATCCTCCCGAATCACGTTTCGCTGCTTGACCCCCTTTTGCTGGCGCTCTATCTCCCCGATCCTCCCCTTTTCGTCATCAATCTTTTTATAGCGCGCACATGGCTCTGGCTACGGCCATTTCTGTCTTTAGTTCGGACCTGGCACGTTGACCCGACTAAGCCTTTTGCAATGAAGAGCCTTGTCACGGAGCTGAAAAAAGGAGGACGCTGCGTCATCTTCCCGGAGGGGCGTATCACCACAACGGGCGCGCTGATGAGGATTTACGACGGCGCGGCAATGGCGGCGGATAAAACAGGCGCGGTACTCTTACCTATCCACATTGACGGCGTGCAGTTCTCGAAGTTCTCGTACCTCGCGGGGAAGTTTCCGTTGCGCTGGTTCCCTAAGATAACCCTGACATTTCTGCCGCCGCGATCCCTGGAGATTCCGGAAGGGGCCCGCGGACGCGAGCGGCGCGAGCTGGTGCAGATCTTCCTAAACGACCTGATGCATGAAGCCGCATTCCAGGCGAAAAATCACAGAAAAACCATTTTTCAGGCGCTCTTGGAAGCGCGCGACCTTTACGGGCGCGGGCGCGTCGTCACGCTGGAGCCCACTCACAAAAAGGCAAACTACGGAAAATTGATCGCGGCCTCGCTGGTGCTGGGGGACATGTTTGCGCCGGAGACACGAGAAGGAGAAAACGTGGGGATTTTATTGCCGAACAGCATCGCGACGGTGGCTCTTTTCATTGGGCTGTCGTACAGGGGGCGCGTTCCCGCAATGCTGAACTACTCGCTGGGGGTGAAAAATATCCTCGCGTGCTCCTCCGCTGCCTCTGTCAGTACCGTTGTTACCTCGCGGCGCTTCGTCGAGGCGGGGAAGTTCGAGCCCTTGATCGGGGCAATGCGTGAGAGCGGGCTGAAAATTATCTGGCTGGAGGATTTTGCGGGTACGAAAATCAACGTTTACGCAAAAATCGGCGCGTGGCTCAGGGAGCGTTTTATGTCCGCTTCCCGGGTAAAAGGCGACCCTGACAGCCCTGCGTTTATACTCTTTACTTCCGGCTCGGAAGGGGCTCCCAAAGGCGTCGTCCTGAGCCACGCGAACCTCATCTCCAGCCTGAACCAGCTAACCACTATAATCGACTTTTGCCCCAGCGACATCGCCATGAACGCAATGCCGCTTTTTCACATTTTCGGCAGCCTTGGCACTTTCCTGCCTCTTTTCTGGGGCATTAAAACGCTGTACTACCCAACGCCGCTGCACTATCGCCTGATACCTCTCATTTCCTACGACATCGACGCGACGATCATATTCGGGGCGGATACTTTCCTCTATGGCTACGCGCGCGGGGCACATCCCTACGATTTTTACAACGTGCGCTATGTTTTCGTGGGCGCGGAAAAATTGCGGGAGCGCACACGAGCGCTTTGGGGCGAGAAATTTGGCATTCGCTTGATTGAGGGTTACGGGACGACTGAAACCTCCATTATCTCCGCTAATACGAACCTGCTGTTCGGCGCCGAAACGGTGGGGCGCTTAGTGCCCGGAATGATCGCGCGAATCGAGCCCGTGCCCGGAATCGAGGACGGAGGGCAGCTTTACGTCAAAGGGCCGAATGTGATGCTGGGCTATCTCAAGGCTGGCAAGCCGGGAGTCATACAACCGCCGGAGAACGGATGGCACGACACGGGAGACATCATCCATACGGGCAGGCATGGTTTTATAACCATCAAAGGGCGGGCGAAACGCTTCGCCAAAGTGGGCGGGGAAATGGTATCCTTAGCGGCGCTGGAGGAGGATGTTGAGCGCGTATGGCCGGGCGCGAGGCACGCCGTCGTTGCCTCGGAGGACGAGCGTAGAGGTGAAAAGCTCATTCTGATAACGGAAAAGCAGGACGCTGCGCGAGATGATCTTATCGCCCGCATGAAAAGCATTGGGTACATGGAAGTTTTGATCCCGAAAAAAATTTTGATCGTCCCCAAACTCCCCCTTCTGGGCTCCGGCAAGACAAATTACCCCGAAGCCGCGGAATTGGCCGGGAAATATTCGCGCGAAACCAATTGAAAACGGGAAAATCAATGGCAAAAGATTTAACGGTAAAATTGCCTTATCCATTTTCGCTTTCTCAGACTTTGGACTGCGGGCAGAACTTCAGGTGGAAAATTTATCAAAGCGCCGACTCTTTCAGCGGGATAGTTGGGGATGATCACATTTTCGTGACCCAGCGGGATGAAAACACGGTCGTATTTCACGATACAGATTTAGAATTTTTCGACAGAATGTGGAAAGTTTATTTTGACTTTGAACGCGATTATGAATCACTTAAAAATATATTCGCGCGTGATGCCGTTCTCTCAAAAGCGATGGAATTTTGCGGAGGGATCAGGGTATTGCGGCAGCCAAGGTGGGAAACCCTCTGTTCTTATATCATATCTCAGAACAATAATATCCCGAGGATCAAGTCGCTTATCAATAAAATGTGCGCTTCGTTCGGGAACCTTATCAAGATAAAGAGGCCGGACGGAACGCCGGATGAAGGCTATTCTTTTCCCGAGCCGGAGGTTTTATCCGGACTGAACGTTCCAGACCTTGAAAAATTGGGCTTTGGATATCGGGCGCCCTATGTTATTAACGCCGCTCAGGCAGTGGCATCCGGGAGCTTAAACCTTGATTCCGTGGCGGAGTTGCCGATCAATGAGGCGAGGGCTGAACTTTGTAAATTGCGCGGGGTAGGCCCCAAGGTAGCGGAATGTTCGTTGTTATACGGGTTTGGGAGAGAAGAGGCCTTCCCTGTGGATACATGGATAAAGACCGTGATGTCCGAGTTTTATCCCGCGGGATTGCCGGAGTTTGTGAAGCCTTACGCCGGCATAGCCCAGATATATCTTTTCCATTATGTCAGGAGTCGTAAAAGGTAACTCCCAACTTGATTATAGATTTGTGTGCCTGGTTTCCTCTGCTGTTCTATGCAGTGAAACCGATAGAAGCGCGTTCTTTATTCTCCAGAAGCGCGGCAATATCGTTTTCTGCAAATACAGCATTGACATCTCTGTCTTCAATAGTGTTGTTAGAAGCGCGTAACGCTTGTTTCACCCGCACGCGTTCAAATATTTTACGGACAATTCGTCCGTTGGAAAAATTTTCCGAATCCATTTTTAAAATACGCGCGAATCCATCCAACAAGAGTTCTTTTGCGGGTTTGGTCAGCTTATATTTATTTTCTTTGCACAGTTTTTCTATAATTTGCAGCAACTCTGCCGGCTTGTAGTCCGGGAAATTCACATAGAATTGGATCCTGTCGCGCAACCCCGGATTCATATTAATCATGGAGTTCATTTCTTTGGTATAGCCCGCAAGTATGCAAATAAACTCATCACGTTTATCTTCCATAGCTTTAACAAGCGTTGCTACCGCTTCATGCCCATAGTCGATATTATCCTCGACGAATAAAGAATAGGCTTCGTCAATAAACAAAACCCCGCCTAATGCGCTTTCAATTTTATTTGCTGTTTTTTCCGCAGTATGCCCGACATACAACCCCACTAATCCGCCCCTGTCGGTTTCAACAAGCAAATTTTGTTTTGTTATGCCGATTTCAGAAAATATACGAGCGATAATTCGCGCCACTGTCGTCTTTCCTGTTCCGGGGTTGCCGAGAAACGCCATGTGTAAACAAGGTACTGCATCTTTACCGCGGCGTTTCAGAAAAGTAACGATTTCCCTGATAGTGGTCTTAACGCTATCAAGTCCAATAAGATTTTCAAGTTCGGTAAAGGCCGATATTTTCTTTTCTTTTTTTGCCTTAGTGTCCAAATCTGATATTTCAAGGCAAAATGTTTTTGCCTTTGCATTTATTTTTTTCAAAACAGCCTTCCTAAGCGCCATTTCCATTTTGTCAACTGGTGTGACGGCAATAAACCGGCTTTCGTAAAACCCTTCTTTATTAATGGTAAGTCCGTATTCATTGGCTACATTGCATAAAAACTCTATTTTTTCGTCAATCGTCAGTTCATCAATAATGGCAACATTAGGAAAAGCAGCAGTAAAGCAATCAAGCGCGGACAGCTTGGTGTAATCCTCCTGTTTCATAGCGGTTATATAAATATTGTTGCTGCGAACAATTTTATTGAATAGCTTTACTTCGTCAGAAGCCTTAAAATATGCGCTATTATCGCCGATTTCCCACTCATCCTTAATAACATAAGCGCATTTTGTTTCTTTTTTGATACGCTGAACATCATGTTTGTCACCGGTTATAACAACGTGTTCTGTTAATATTCCTTTTGCGGACAATAAGTTATATAAAAGCTCAATGTGTGCATCCAGACACACGCCGCTCTTGTTGATCAGCACGATGTTATATAATGATTTAGCGTTCATTTTCATGGTTGAGTCTAAGAAGGCATCGTATTCTGTGAAGAATTCCTTAAATTTTGTAAAACCAACCATTTCATTTGTTTTTATGCGCAAATCATCTGCGGTATCAGTTACAAATAATATCTGCCGGTCACCGTAATAATCGTCATCGACCATGAGCATTTTGGCAATATGTATTTTTTTCAAAATTTGATGATCAACAGCTTTAACATTAATCTCTTCAGCGGAAACCGCCGTTTCAAAAATATCCTTTAATTCTGTCAGCTTATTTTTTGTTACTTTTTTTTCGATCACCAGGATAAAACGCTTTTCGATTCTGTTTGCGCTATCAAATAACAAGTATTGTGACCGGTCGTTAAAATATTCCAATCGGTTTATGATTGTTTCTTTTGTAGCCAAAATTTCTTTACTGGATGTTACTTTCACAAAATAATGATGCATTTCTCGTACCCCCTCTCTTCAAAAATATCCTCATTCCCACCCTCGAAAGATAAAATTGGCGCTGGTTTTAACATTTAGGGCAGGGCAACTTTAATAAATACGCCAGCTTCTTTATTAGCAACAATAACACCTCCCGATTATGGAAACTAATTAGCCCCAAACTGTTTTTCCAGATCTTCTAAACGTTCTTCACAGAATATTTTTGCTTTCCTCCAAAAACGCCTCCATTTTTTCCTGCTTTTGGATAAAGCTTCATTCAATTCCGAATCAGAGTCGAAACAATTGCGTACCGTTTCCCCGAAACTTCTTTTCGTGCGCTCCTCTTGGAAATGTTCTACTGCAAGCCACCCCACAGCTTCGGTGAGTCCCGCTGCCGTGCTCGCGTTGAGGATATTCCCCCAGATCGGAACCCAGCCCCCCAAAAGCTGTGATGTCGCGCGTCCAACACAGGACGCCGACAAGGATGCAAATAAACCCTTTGCCGCACTCTCCGTAACTTTGATGTCGAACACGTCACCGAGAGAGGCGATCATCTTGATCTGGATAGGAGTTATCAAAACGGCGTCCGACAGAGGTATCTGAGCCATTCCGCTGCCCACAAGGGCTGCCGCTCCCGCAGCCATGTGTATGATTGTTCCGCATTTTTTCCGCTCTCCACAAGTTAAATTCATTGCTACCAGCCTCCTTATTCAGAGAAAATTTATGTTAGCTTCTCTCTTTTAAGACCATTATATTGACTGCTATGGACATAAGTGTGTCTGGGTAAAACGGAAATTATTATTTATTTTTCTTAAATAAAGAACTCCCTAAGCTTTTTTCTCACGCTTCATTGTAAATATTTTTGTAATCTGTTATGATTTTTATATTCGTTGCGATAATTGCTTCAATCCGGCCGCAACGCATGTTTCTTAATATCGAGCGTCAGGTTTAGGTAATACTATGGCCGTTTTGATATTGCTATTTTTGATTGATTTATTCATGAGAAAAAAGCCTGCATTTATTCTCAAATTTCTTATCTTCTTTTCTTTTTTACCGGGACATTCAGTTGTCTCATACGTTAATTACAATCGTCAGCACAGGTACGGCGATACGGAGTTGGTGATGGATAAGATATGAAGCAGGAAAAGAAGAACCGAACGCTTGAAATATTTTTCCGCGCAATTCGCGGGGAAGACATATCACCCGTTAAGCTGGCGGAAATCTACGGCGTTTCAACAAAGAGTATTACCCGGAATATAAACGAGATTAAAAACTTCCTTGCGGAGAGCCGTGAGCTTGTCGGTCATGCGGAGCTTGAGTATTCTTACGCGAGCAAAGCATACCGGCTTTTTTTTGATGAGTTTTTGTCCGACAAGGAAGTATTCGCCGTCGCTAAGGTAATTATCGGGTCAAGGGCGTTTTCAGAGGCGGACATATCGTTGATTATCGGTAAATTGAAACGGTTTGCGTCAGCAGGCGACCGAAATAAGCTGGATGAGCTTATTCGCAGGGAGATGTATCATTACAGCGCGGTAAAGCATGATTGCGAGAATGTCATTGAAAACCTGTGGCGGCTCATCGGCGCGATTACCGAAAAAAAGGAAATTACTATCAGCTACCACAGGAAAGACCGCTCCTTCTCCGATAAGCGGATACAGCCAGTGTCGCTTATGTTTTCCGAGTATTACTTTTACCTTATCGCCTATTACCCCGCCCAGTATGATGAACCTCGATATTTCAGAGTGGACCGCATCACGGCCATTGTTGAGCATCGCAAGCGTTTTGACGCGGGAGAGATACCCAACTATGACGAAGGTGAGCACCGTAAACGAGCCGAGCAAATCCCAGGGTTTGACGAGGGGCAGCTTCGCAAACGTAACCAATACATGTTTTACGGTAAATTACGCCGGATACGGTTTTGGTATACCGGCCCTTCTGTGCAGGCAATATTGGATAAACTCCCTACGGCGAAAATCATAGAGCGCGGGAGCGGAAAATACCTGCTTGAAGCGGAAGTATACGGAGATGGGATAAAGATGTTCCTGCTCAGCCAGGGGATGTGGGTAAAGGTGGTTGCGCCGGAGGAATTTGTTAAGGAGATGGCTGCGGAAATTGGCATCATGCGGGAAATGTATTTCGGCGCACAATAATTACCAAATTAAGTCAATATAAGGAGGAATTTTTTATGTCGTTTTCGTTTAAAGTTGATAAGCCAAAAGATTTGCGGAAAATTCTCGAAAATTTAAAAAAAGAAATCGAAAAACACAAAGGCTCCTTTGCAGGTGATGAAAAAAAAGGCAGCATTTCTTCCAGTGGAGTAAAGGGGACGTATGCTGTCACTGATGATGCCATAGAAATAACCATAACAGAGAAACCATTTCTCTGGCCTGAGTTTGCGGTAAAAAATTTTATTACGGACACTTTCAAAAAGAACAGCGTATGATGACGATTTGTTGGCCTGAGCAAAGGGAACCTTCGTAAATGTGGCACGTTGTTGGAGCAGCAAATTCTTTTTCCAAATTGTAATATTAAAATAAACGAGGAGGTAAATTATGGACAACAAGATCGAGGACATTGATATTCTATCTGCTTTTGGATTGACCGTAAGACAAACCGAGTTATTGTTCTCTTTTCAAAAAACCTGCGCGCTTATGGATGCCGAAGCTACTAAATCAGACGGGAAAAGAGAGCAGAAAATGGCTTGGATAGATAGGTGGAGTTCGATAATATCAGACAATTCCGGTCAAGAGAAGCTGTCGCTGGTTGAGCAATCAGACTTGGTTGGAGAGTTTAAAAAGGAATTAAGTGAAACAAATGCTAAAACATGGTTTCATTTGATTATTCTTGAAGCGGTTACATTTAAAGCATATTTTCCGCTTGGCGATAAAGAAGAAGACAAATTATATAAGAAACTTAGTTATGAAAAACAGACTGAATACATAAAAAATTTCATTTCGCTGGTCGGATACGGAAAGCCGGAAATTGCTGAGCGTTATTTAAATATCTACAATAAATCAATAGATAAAGCGATTGGAAAATTAAAAAGAATAATAATGTTCGTCTTGCTTGCAAGCGCCATTATTGCCGCGGCGGCAGGCGCTTTTGCAGCCCCCATTGCTGTTTTTTTAGTTGGAGGTCTATTTCCGGGGTTAAAAGGCGCGGCATTAGTAGCCGCATGTCTCGCTTATCTCGGCGGAGGGGCTGTTGCAATAGGGGGAATGGGTATGGCGGGAGGCGTCCTTGTTATCGTCGGCGGAGGAGCGCTGTTGGGAGCTGCTGCTGGGGGTGCTGCTGCTGTTGGGAAAGAAGCCCTGTTTAAAAGCAGCCCTCAATTCGCATTGACATTCGCGGCAAAACTGAATGTGGTTTTGCGGGAAATCATACTTAACGAGCAAAGAGATGTGAAATTCGCGCAAGCGATACTTAAAAAATATGAGGAAACCATCGTTCAGCTTAGTTCGCAAATTGCGAAATTAAAACTTGAAAGTGAAAAGGACAAAGACAGCATCAAAAATTTGAAGAAATCCGTTGAGTATATGGAGAGAATATTTGAGGACATGCAAAAATTTTCGTCTTCGTTTGAGGAAGGTTTGACGCATGGAATTTAATGACGAATCAGTAAAAATAGAAGAAGATATTCGTCAAACCCAGGAAAGTATAAAAGATATTGCTGCGGAAGTGAACAATAATCGTAAAGAGTTGATTGATTTAGACAAGCGCATTCGTAAGCTGGCGGAAGGAGCTGGGGCTGACATGCCGGCTCCTCTTCATTTGCAGGAAATTAGCATAGATATAGAAGAAATTGATTTTTTATTGGACGATGTTCTTTCGGAAATAAATAAGAAACACAAAAAGTTCCCAAAACTGTCTGCTGAAGATATGGTCGTCAGTAGTGTCGCAGGAATTACCGCTGTTGCCATAGATGTTTTTTTAGTGGGTACTCCCAAAATTACAAGAATTAAAGGCGGCGAGAAATTTGACGGGAGCATTCTTACAAAGGCCATACGAAAACTCGGAGAAGGCCCTTTAGGCGGCATGTTTAAGAAATTCGAAACAATTTGTAAGGTTCCTTATGATATATCAGTCGTTAAAAACGGAATGTACCCGCAGAATCACAGACTTAGAAGCCTTGGCCACGACCCGTTTTTTGGACTGTTTTTCGCTATATTTGACATCATTATGAATACAACGACTTTTATTGATAATTCAGGGTGCTTGAGAATTCTTCCCAATGCGAGATATAAATCATCAATAATCACAAAATTCTTATGTGTATTTTATTACATAGGGCATATCATATCAGACCTCTTTACCGCGAGGGGGATCCCTGTGCCCGGATTTTTTCTGACACAATTTTTCAGGAATGGAGACGCGGATAATTCCATTGCAAAAATTGCGGAAAAAATGTATATTGATGGTTATGATTTACGCCATTTCGCTTCAATGACTACGCCCGTGATTGTAAAAAATTTAATAATAGTTTTTTACCTGAAGCTTTCAGAGGAGGCGGCAAACGTATTATTATTGCCTTTGGCGGAGAGAGAAAAATTAGAGCTTGATAAGAATTTAAAGAAAGAAAAAATGAATTTTATCGCAAATTCCATAGCGGTTAGCGGCAATGTAGCCAAGTTTTTTGCCCCGCCTTATGTTTGCGATCCCAGATCTCTTAACGCGCCTGAATGGTTAGCATTTATTAAATCGGGAATAAATATGGCGCAGATACAATTGAGGGATTCATCGGCGGAAGAGGCGCTTGAAAACCGAGCCGATATTGATGTTGCGTGGGGAAATTTTAAGTATACGCTTTAACTTCGTTATAATAAAAGATAGGTTTGAAACACGCTCTTGGAATAACAGTAAGAAAACTTAATATTTAGCTCAATGCGCAATATCGGGCACTCTTAGGAAAACTCTTTATTATTGGGAAAGGAGCAAAGTATGAAAAAGTTTATAGCAGAGTTTGCAGGATTAGTAGGTGGGTTAGGTTTTGGAGCATACGCGGGAGCGAAGTTAGGCGCTTATATTGGCGACCGGTTTGGCTTAGGGGGAATTGGGTATTTAGCTTTAATTTTACCTGTAACAATTATAGGTGGATGCATTGGCTTTTTGTTTGGCAAATGGATATTAAATAAATTTACTGATACTTATGATACCAATGCAGACCTGGCCCCAAAGCCAACTGGAGCAGAGATTGCGGCAGGCGCAACTGGTTTTGGTGCGGGAGCATTAGGAGGAGCGAAGTTAGGAGCTTCTATTGGCATCATATTCGGCCCAGCGGGAAGTATGGCTGGAGCTGCCGCTGGAGGAATTGCGGGTGGATTCGCTTCCCTTTGGGGTGTCAACAAAATAAGAGAAATAATTGAAGTACGTAAACTTAATTATTGTGAAAAGCAACGCAACAAGGAGAAAAGGAAGCGGCTATTTGTGGGAGTTCTTTGTTTATTAGTAGTGTTAGTTGTCGTCGGCTGGGGGTTTTTTCGTTATTTTTCGCCTTCCGCTATCAATGCTAACAATATAGACTTTATTGATCACATGTTCGAGATTAATCGAAAGAGGATTGGCGATACGCTCCCCGATTCGAAGGACAAAGCGGAAGAAAAGATTCGTTCTATGGAGGGTTGTGGGGGGTTTTTTTTTTTTGTGTTGGGTGGGGGGGGGGGGGGGGGGGGGGGGGGGGGGGGGGGGGGGGGGGGGGGGGGGGGGGGGGGGGGGG
>Ga0099364_10006422_pt1 | contig 17125 bp, 6 predicted proteins | sample TergutTh196P3_FD_73070 | JGI IMG/M metagenome (GOLD analysis project Ga0099364, IMG submission 73070) | Microcerotermes parvus P3 segment gut microbial communities from Pointe-Noire, Republic of the Congo - Th196 P3 | ecosystem: Host-associated > Arthropoda: Insects > Digestive system > Gut ... | reverse complement strand
CCATCTATAGTACATGTGCCGCCAATAAAGGTACAAGCGCCCAAATTCAGGGTCGGCGTACTCGGCGTTAAATTCACCGTAGCGCCCAAACATACCGCTGCAGGAGAGGTCGGCAATACTACTATGCCGCCTGTCGGCATCACCGTAATCGTAAAGGTGGACGGAGCGCCGGTACAGGTTACGCCGTTCTGCACATAATAAGGCGTTACCGTTACTACGCTTGATATGGGGGCGGAGGTGGTATTTATAGTCGTAAAGGCCGTTATCGGCATCGTTCCCGATGCGCTCAGACCTATAGCTGTATTGCTGTTCGTCCAGCTCGCACCTGTCAAAACGCCCGCAGCACTAAAGGGACCTACAACCGTTCCCGCTACCACGCTTACATCGGAATACACCGTACTCAACGTAGGCTGCGGAATGACTGTTACCGTAACCGGAGAACTCGTAGCCGTACAGCCGTTGCCATTCGTTACGGTTACCGTATAATTGTTTGTCATGGTTAAACTGCTCAATCCGTAGGTCGGCAGCGCTGTAATTCCCAATGTTCCGCTGCTGTTTGTCCAAGTGTAATTCATTATTGTAGTCGTACCGCCCGTAACCGTCGCCGTTAAGGTTGAGGCTCCTCCGGTACATACCGTAGTGGGTAAAGCCGACAAACTGACAACAGGCAGAGGATTGACCGTTACCGTTACCGTATTCGAACCTGTACAGCCATTCGCATTAAGCACGCTCACCGAGTAGGCAGCCGTTACCGTCAACGAGGTTAAATTATAAGTATTTACTGTTGTTGTTCCTATCTGTGTTCCGCTACGATACCAGGTATAGGTCATGGCCGGTGTCGTGCCGCCCGTAACCGTTGCCGTTAAGGTAGATGTCCCTCCCGAACATACGCTCGAAGGCGAAGCCGCCAAGCTCACCACAGGCAGCGGATACTCTATGATATGTGTTTCCTGCGAATGCGCTACAGTCGGATTAGCGCAACTGGCATTTGAGGTCATCTCGCAAAAAATCAAATCGCCGTTCGAAGGCACATAGTAGAAGGTCGAAGCCGTAGCGCTGGGGTAAGGACTGCCATTGACCATCCACTGGTAAGTGGGGGCGCTGCCGCCATTGGTTGGCGTTGCCGTAAAGGTTACGCCCTTGCCCGCGCAAATGTACAAATCATCAGGCACCGAAGAAAGCGTAATCTGCACCGTCGAGGGAGAGGCTATGCTTGCAAAGGCTAAGTTCGTACTGCTTAAGGTTATCGTCATGGCTGAGTTGTCTATGCCCGAGGGCGAGCCGACTACCGTGAAGGTGGCGCTGCTTTGTCCGGCGGGAATGACTACCGTAGCCGGTCGGGTAGAAAAGGAGGTGATAGCTCCTGTATAGCTCAGGTTAACAGTTACATTGTTAGCCGCAGTAACGGTACTCGGAAATTGTACCACAAACTGTTTAGCTTCGCCTTTACCCACATAGGCCGGCGTATTGTTTGCCAAGGCCACTGTAGTAGCAACGGTGAGCAAGGCCGACTCTCCAAAGGGAAGGGTTTCCGTCATCTCGCTGATGGAGCCTCCGTCAACAGCCCACTGGCCTGCCCGCACAATATTAACAGGAATAGATACCGTAGCGGTGCTTGCAGCGGCTACTGTAGCGCCTGCTATTTGGAAAAACTCGCTTCCAACCGTACAGCTTGTAGCGCCACCCGTAAAACCTGACGAGCTGCAACCGCCCGATCGAATCTGTAAGCCCGTATGGTCAACTCTGAAACCTACATTATTTAAGGCAATAGCGCTATAACTCAGGTAATTCAAGTCGAGGGTTACGTTATCTCCTATATTCGCCGTATGGTTCTTTACTCCATTCCAAAAATAGTCCAACTCGCCGTCAATCGTAGGGATAAAGGTATGTCCGGTCCGAATTTCCGTAATTTCTCCGGCAGGAATATTATCGTATGCTACTCCATGATTATTGTCATATGGTGATCCGGTGCCAAACCGGAACCAATTTTGACGTACAGTGCCTGTAGCGGAACCGTCCCCCGGCGTATTATCTACAACAACATTTCCCACTCCACTTGAGTGCTGACAAACATTAGCCTTATCGAAGGGCCGCCCCATTGGGAAGAATCCGATTACCGCGCCGCCCGCAGTACTATTGCTCGCTCCTACCAAACGCAAGGACTGCACCTGCGACGTTGTTAGATACCTGTTTTCCAAGGCAACATTGCTATTTAAACCGAAAATATCAGGCAGGATATACGCATAGCCTGCGTCTGAAGTACCTAGATAAGTATCAAAACCATAACCCAAAGTAATAGCTGTACTAAGTGGAATATTAGTAGCGTCGATGGTTGCCGTTTTGATTAAAAACTCAGGCGAAGAGGTATTATACGAAATTTGTATCGTAACCGTAAAGGTTTGTCCGTTATAAAGGCCTGTAAACAGTTTGGTCATTTCCTGATTTGCGCCGACGGTATTAGATGATACATCTACTCTTGATTGCCAATTCCCGGCAGTCCTAGCCCGGTACTTCGTAGCGCCAATCTTAAGCACAAATAAATCACTATTACTTGCTGAAAAAAATTGATGCGCCCAAGTTCCGCCTATCCATCGGTTTATCATATAAGAACCAGTAGCATCAACCACAATTTGCAGTTCGTTATTGGCAGAATTGCCGCCTAAGGTAACAGCAGTGTATTGTGCCTGAAGTAAATTTGACGAGGTAGTAAAAAGGCACAATGCTACGGCATATAAAAAAATTCGTTTCATACCGGTAAAATTTTTATTTAACAGGTGTATAAATCAAGTTAAATTTCCTGTCCTCGTAGGAAAAACTTATTCTCAACAGGTTATTCTCAATCGAATAGGCCAAGGTCCGCGGTTCTTTTTCACGCAGGCTAAGGGTCAATTGTCCGTTGCTTGCGGTAAATGTACCTTTTACAGCAGTTAAAAGACTTTCTGCTTCAGCGGCAAATTCCGTATGCGCGTAACTTATGTCCGCTTCTATTTCGTTTCCAAAAAAATCAAGGGTAGTAAACATATTCCTTGGAAGGATACTCGTATTGGCAAGCAAAGTTTCCAATGAATATTGCTTGGTAGTTCCATCGGCAGTAATTTCTACTGTTTCCAAACTCCAGATAGCCCACAGGCGTTCGTCCACTGTTGTGGAATTTTCTCCTGTTTGTGCAAAAGCAGCGACAGGCAGTAATAAACAGGCGGTAAGCAGTAGCCATAAAGCAATACGTGAAAGGCTTAGTTTAGTCTTCATCTTTGATTTGGTTATTAAAAAACGCGAATATAATAAATATTAGATTGTATTTAACAATTTTTTAACGCTATTTAACATTTTAGAGCGTTTTTTAACACTATTTAACAATAAGTGAGGGGTGAAGAGAGATGCGTGAAGCGGGTTAACCACTAACCACTACAATAAAACCTGTGCCGTCCGTCGGCGCAGCAACCGGGCTGCAGCAAAGAAATCGTCTCTAAAAAGATTGCATCGGGTTCATGCACTGCCTGAATGCCAAATGCTTCTTGCAACTGAGCGTAGAAATGATAGTCGTTCCACCCAAACTCACAAGTTTTAACAGCCTTAAAACTTTGCAGCACTTTAAACGATGAGGTGAAACTGCCGCCAATTTCAATGGCAAAATTCATAGGCAATACCAAATCGGCTAAAGCGGTAAGTTCGTTTTCAAACAAGGCTTGTACGCAAATAAAAGATGCGGATTGTAACGCCGCACGCAATATCTCCGCATTGTCGCCAAACACGAAAACATTTTTAGCAAGGTTTTCGCTTCTATACGGAGTCGGTAAGCCATCGGTTTTCCAAACTTTTTGCAGCAGTTCCAAATATTCACCTTCCATTTTCCGAAAGCCGGGGCCGTATTCGGTATGGATACCCATATCATATAAGCCTTGACTGTTGCAAGCCTTCTTTAATGTCATTATGCCGGAAAACATTTTGCCTTGCTTTTCGGTGAGATACATCGTGTTTTTCAATTCTTGGAAGGCGGCTTCATCTATGGTTTTTTCCGACACAATAATCACCGATTCGGGAGTATCAATCAACTCATTGGCGATTTTTTCTACGATGCTTGCATCAATACCGGAGTTTTCGAGCAGTTGTGCGTAGTTTTCTTTCAGTAAATTTTCTTTGTATTCCAAGAAATTCAATGCCAAACCTTCCAAGAAAATACCAAAGGCTTTTTCGCTTTTTAACAAGTAGTAATTAAGCGCTTTGGCAAAGGCATGGTAGTCTTTAACAACAATAGTCGCATCTGCTCTACAGGCGTAAAAATCTTTTTCATTGCTAATGTAAGTAACAGGAATTTGGTTTTTATAGCGCATGTTTTGCACTATATGGTTGATGACCGGGTGATCCTGACCTAAGTTTGTTCCTATGACGTACAGACGCTTGGCTTCGGCGAGTTCCTGTGGTTGCAGGTTGTCGTTTTTATTCAAATTAAAAACAATGCCTTTTGCAGCATTGAGCGCATTGGTTTTCATACCTGCTCTTGCCCATTTTTGAATCATGTACATGCTCTCGTTGGTCAATTCCGGCGAGACATACACAGCATTTTCTTCGCCTGCTACTTTGGCTGTTTCCTCTTTAATTCGTTGTATCGCCGCTTCAATAGAGATGGGGCGCAGCTTTCCGTTTTCTCTTACCATGGGCTGCGTAATTCTATCTTCCCGATTAAAGACAGTATATCCGAACTTGATGTCGCGATTGATTAAACCATACTGATTTACCACGCCCTCACGTGCGGTAGCGCCATACACCCTGTTTTTATACATCAACAAATCAACTTCAAAACCTTCTGAGCCGAAGGGGTCAATAGCAGGAAATTTTTCGTAAGGCAAGGGCAAAAGTTTATTTTTGAAATTTTCGGTTAAAGCCCCCGTGGGACAAGTATCAATGCACAAACCGCAGGCATCGCAACGGCTTTCCAACAATTTGCCTTCCATATTGGGCGCGATGAAGGTTTGGGAGCCGCGTTTAAAAAATTCCCAGGCCCTGTTTCCTGCATATTCCCTGCAAACGCGGACACAGCGGCCGCAGAGGATACATTTGTTATTGTCAATTTCAATCTGCGGGTGTTGGAAGTTGAGGTCAAATTTTTGATACTTTCCTGCGTAATGCTTTTGATTTACGCCGTATTGGGTAGCATATTGCTGCAATTTGCAGTTATAAAAAGCGGAGCAGCCGCACTCCAAGCAACGGTCGGCTTCTGCTATGGTTAAGCGCTTGTCTTGATAGCCCAATTCTACTTCGTTAAAATTATGCCGTTCGTTTTCTGCCAAAACAGGCATTTCATAACGCTTACAAGGGGTAAATCTGTTTTGATAATCCTCTTTTTTGGGAGTTTCAAAGTTGTCTTTTGTACTTACAAAGGGTGGGACGGGCGTTTCAAAGGGGACATTAAACACGTATTGTTCGATGTATTTAGCCGCCGCTTTTCCTCCGGCAACCGCCTGAATAATATTGGTAGGCCCTGTAACCGCATCGCCTGCCGCAAAAATCTTAGGGATATTCATTTGGAAAGTGGTTTCATCGGCGTCAAGCGTTTTCCACTTATTCAGCTGCAATGATTGCGGGGCGTAAAATTCGTTAATATGATCTAACACTTCATATTGAATTTTTTGTCCGGTAGCAGGCAGCACTAAATCGCAGGGAAGGTCAAACTCGCTGCCCTCAATCGGGACGATGTTGGAGCGGCGGGAACCGGGGAGTTTTTCGGCTTTCATTTTGATACACTGCAATCCGGTAAGCTCGCCCTTGTCATTGTAATAAACGGCTTTGGGAGCGGCAAGGAAAATATACTCCACGCCTTCCACTTTCGACTCGTGTATTTCGATGGGGTTGGCCGGCATATCGGCTTCGGTGCGGCGGTAGAGCACAATTACATCGGTACTTCCGCAACGGCGGGCCGAACGGCAGCAATCCATAGCGGTATTGCCGCCTCCTATTACCACTACTTTTTTACCGCTAAGGTCTATATTATTGTTTGTTTCCGCATTATTCCGCAGGAAATCAATGCCTGAAACTAAATTGGGGGCAGGAGCTTCGCCAATTCCAAGCAGGTCGCCTTCCTGCGCGCCGATGGACAAGAAAATGGCGTCATAATTTTTTTCTAAATCGGCATACTGTAAATTTTTTCCTAATTGTTGACGGGTGAAAATTTTTACGCCTAATTTGGTAATATTTGCAATTTCCTGATCTAAAATGGCATTGGGTAAACGGTATTCAGGAATGCCATAGCGCAGCCAGCCGCCAGCCGCTTCTTTCTGTTCGTAAATATCGGCTTGGAAACCTGCTATCTGGAGGTAATAAGCTGCAGTTAAACCGGCAGGCCCTCCTCCGATAATAGCTGCCTTTTTGCCGTTGGAAGCTTTCACTTTCGGCGTGTAGGGCGAATTTGAAACCATATCGAAGTCCGCCGCAAAGCGTTTCAGGTAGTCAATGCCCACAGGAAGGCCGTCTTCGGTGAATTGACGGCGGCATTTGGCTTCGCAGGGGCGTACGCACACGCGCCCACAAACGGCAGGCAAGGGATTGGTCTCTTTAATCAAAGCAATCGCTTCCCGATAAAGACCTTTTTCAATCAGAGAGATATAACCCTGCACATCAACGCCCGCGGGGCAGGTTAATTTGCAAGGGGCAAGACAATCGGCATAGTGGTTGCTCAACAGCAGTTCTAAAGCCGTTTTGCGCGATTTAACCACACTTTCGGAGTTGGTAAAAATCTCCATGCCTTCCTGCACAATGGTAGAACAGGCAGGTTGATGCGTTCTGTATCCTTTAATTTCGACCACGCACACAAAGCAAGAGGAAAAGGGCTTCAGTTTGGGGTCGTGGCAAAGATGCGGGATTTCTATTCCTATAGCTTTACAAACATTTAAAATTGTTTCTCCTTGAATAGCATCTATGGACTGATTATCTATTTTTATTTTTATCGTTTTCGTGCTCATATTAATATTTTTTAATCGCTTCAAATTTGCATTTCGGATAACAGGCGCCGCAACAAATACATTTTTCGTTATCTATTTTGTGCGGTTGTTTCAATTCTCCTTCAATACATTGCACCGGACAATTTTTCTTACACAATTTACAGCCTATACATTTTTCGGGATCAATTTCATAACGAATCAATGCGGTACATTGCAGGGCAGGACATCGTTTTTCATTAATATGTGCTTCGTATTCATCTCTGAAGTAGTGCAAGGTGGACAAAACAGGGTTAGGCGCCGATTGGCCTAAGCCGCAAAGCGAATTGTTTTTAATTTCGTTAGCTAAATCTTCGAGCATGTCCAAATCTTCAATTTTTCCTTCGCCTTTGGTGATTCGGTCTAATGTTTCGAGCATTCTTAGCGTACCGAGGCGGCAAAAAGTGCATTTTCCGCACGATTCTCCCTGAGTAAAACTGAGGAAGAATTTAGCCACATCGACCATGCAGGTGGTTTCGTCCATTACCACCATGCCGCCGGATCCCATAATGGCGCCTGTTTTTATAATAGCGTCGTAATCAATTACCGTGTCCAGCATATTTGCGGGAACGCAACCGCCGGAGGGGCCGCCTAACTGCACCGCTTTAATCTTTTTATTGTCAGGTACGCCGCCGCAAATATCAAAAATAACTTTATTAATGGGCGTTCCCATAGGCACTTCTACCAGACCTGATTTTTCTATTTTACCGGTTACGGCAAACACTTTGGTGCCCTTGGCCTTTTCGGTCCCCATGGCTGCGTATTTATCGGCGCCCTGCATAATAATAACGGGAACGCTCACGTAGGTTTCCACGTTGTTGATGTTGGTAGGTTTTTCCCACAATCCTTTTTCTGCAGGGAAGGGCGGACGTTTGTTAGGCATTCCGCGCTTTCCTTCGATAGAAGCGAGCAGGGCGGTCTCTTCTCCGCAAACAAATGCGCCTGCGCCTTCTTTCACATAAATATCAAATTTGGGGCCAAGATAAGCTTTGTTACGCGCCTGTTCCAATGCTATTCGTAAGCGTTTGATGGCAAGCGGATATTCGGCACGGCAGTAGATAATACCCTGAGAGGCGCCAATGGCCTTAGCTGCAATAATCATGCCTTCAATCACACCGTGCGGGTCGCCTTCCAAGATAGAACGATCCATAAAAGCGCCAGGGTCGCCTTCGTCGGCATTACACACAATATACTTGCGCTCATTAACCTGTTTGGCGGCTAATTGCCATTTTGTGCCGGTTGAGAAGCCGCCGCCGCCTCTGCCGCGCAAGCCGCTTTTGAGGATTTCGTTAATAATCTCTTCGCTTGTCCATGTTTCCACTTTTTTAACGGCCGAATAGCCGCCGCGCGATTCATAATCTTCAATTGATTCGGGGTTAATAACACCGCAATTGCGCAAGGCCCATTTCGTTTGCTCGTTCAAGAAGCTGTTTTCGGGAGCGTCGAAATCGGGAGAATAAACTACCTCTTCATTCAGTATTTGTTGGTTAAGGAGATGGTTTTCGTAAATGGCTTTTATTTTATCAACCGTTACGCGGCCGTAAATTACACTGCTATTGTCCATATCTACCTGCACCAAAGGTTCGCAATAGCACATGCCAATGCAATTGGTTTTTTCCATGCGGAAGAGGTTCGGATTTTGTTGGTGCAATTCCGACAGGCGGTCATATACTTTTTGGGCGCCGGCAGCCAATCCGCAGCTGCCCATTCCCACTTTTACTACACAATTTATACTCATTACACAAAATTTTTAACGTGTTTAACAGCGGCTTCTCCGTTCAGTTTTCCAAAAGTCTCCTCACCTATCATCATGGCCGGAGCTAAGGAGCAGCAACCCAGACAGGAAACCGATTCAAGCGTATATTTTCCGTCAGGGGTGGTTTCGCCGTCTTCTACTTTCAAAAAAGAGGCTAATTCGTCCATTACAGCGCCGGCATTTTGCACGTGGCAGGCAGTTCCCTTACACACTTTGATGGAGTACTTTCCCGATGGTTTTAATTTGAACTGCGCGTAAAAAGTGGCCACCGCGTATAACTCGCCCAAGGTGTAATTCAATTCCGCTTCGATATATTGGAGCGCCTGTTTTGGCAGGTAGGTGTAAACCGTTTGCACCTCTTGCAACAAGGCAATCAGCCCTTCTTTTTTTCCTTTATACTTAGCTACGATATCTTTGATGCTGCTGACATCTACTGCCTCGTTAGCGGGCGTTTCACTCAATTTGCTTATTCGTTGTATTCTCATAATAAATTCATAAATCTTTGCTTAGCGGAACATTTTTTTAATAGTTTCTACAGACGATTGTAATTCGCTGTCCAACTCTACGGTTTTATTCATATCGGCATCAGCTAATTTCCACTCGCCCAGCATATAGTAAGTCATGCCTCTCTCCTTGTAATAAGGGGCTGCATCGGGCAGGATTTGAATAGCCAAGGAAAAGTCGGCCACAGCTTCTTTGGGCGCAAGCAGGGATATTTTGGAAATTCCCCGATAGTAATAAGCGTCTGACAGATAATAGTCAAGGGCTATCGCCTGTGAAAAATCATTTACCGCTTCCGCATATTGCTGCAATTTATGATAGGCTATTCCACGGTGCATATAAGCCTTGGCATAAGCCGAATCCAAGGCTACTATCATCGAATAATCGTCAACAGCCTTGGCGTATTCGTTGCGCTCTACATATAAAGCCGCGCGGCGGTAGTAGGCCTCCGTATATTTGGGCGAAAGTGCAATTGCCTGCGTATAGTCGCTGATAGCGCGGGTATTGTCGCCCAATTTCGTATAGGCCTCTCCCCTGCCCAAATAAGCTTTCCACAGGCGACTATCTCTTTCAATAGCCTTATTATAAGACAAGATAGCCTCCTGATAACGGTTCTGAAACAAACGCAAATCGCCTGTCTTCGCATCTTCTTCTGCCGGTAAGTTTTGAGCAGCAATAGAATAATTTAAACACACAAACAGCTGAATAATAATTACATACAATATACGCATAATATGCCTCAATTTAAAATTGCCGCAAATATAGTAAAAAAAGATGAAATTAGAAACTGTTTTGAATTTCTAAATCATCGTTCAAAAAAAATCCCTATATTTGCTGTAGAATTTTAGGGATACTTACAACATGAAAAACACTTTTCTCATAATATTTATACTATTAAATATCAACGCATTTGCTCAGCGTGAAAAGAAAATCCGACAACTGCTTACTATAGATACTGTGAACGTAACTATCCGCGATGCGCAGGCACAACAGTATCCATACACAGAAGAAAGACCTGATAGCGATGCCATAGTCAAAAAGCGCTTTTTTGCAGATGGAAGCGTAGTTGAACGCGACTATTATGGTTATTACAACAAACCACCGCAATACAGTCGTATTGTATTTGACGAAAAAACAAAGCGTTATATTCTTTACCCTGCCTATGAAGGCTTTAAACCAAGCAAGACCCATTTTACCTTTAATTCACAATTATCCTTAGGTTGGGTGAATCGTTTGCCGAAGCGACAAAACGAATATGGACAAAGCCTCCCGCCTGATGATATATTTAGTTGGGGCGAGTCCATCAATACAAGTTACGACCCCTACACTATTTTTCGTCCCTCGTTTGGAACACTTAATTCGCTCGTATATAGCTCACCACTATTCAAAAAAGCGTTTTTGGATTTGGGTTATACGAATGTACTGAATAAAGGAGTTGTACCTGAATCCTCATCTATAACAAATGACTTCAAACTGAATATCAGCGATATATATGTTTCGTGGTTGGCGAATGCCGAAATAGGGATTAAGGCTAATTATTCGGAAACGCGCAACAAACTGACCGAAAACGGCAGCAACTATGCGCATTTGTTTTATGATATTGCCTGTACGCCTCCCGATTTTGACAACAGCCGCGGCGGATACAGCGGCGGAAAGGCATACACCAATGCTGACGGCACGGAACATCGCTACACTAATGCTGTGGATAACCCTTACCGTTACATAGCTAACAATTTAGATAAGGAAAGTCATCGTAAAGCGTCTATTGTTTTTTCGTTAGCGAATCAATCATGGGATTGGGTTATCGGCTATGATTATAACAAGCAGAATATTCAATCGGGCCTTATGCCATACGCACTAAATATGATTGAAAATGCCAACGGACGGGAGGAAACAACTAAAACGCTGAACTCAAAACTGCAATATAAGTACACTTTTTTTGACAATAAACCATATTATGAGCTTAATAAACTTTTATATTCAACCCTGTATATAAATTACAATTTTAATACAACGAATTATAATGCAGATTACACGCAAGCAGGTATTCTTTCTTTAAACCGTATCACTAACGATGTAGGTATTTCGTGGCGAAATGAAGAAGCTGCTTATGACGTAATTCTTTACAATTTTTGGCTAAACGTCCATAATTCGAATACCCTAAGCAAGGCAAAAGTATTTCTTAATGAAGGACTTAATCTTACATTTTCTTTTGATAATGTTTTTTATGATTGGGATATCTACAATTTGCGCCTAAAGCTGCGCTATTCGTTTTCGCATACACAAAACGAAGCGCCGCTTTACTATAAGCAACCTTATTATGCCGGTACTATATTCAACACTGAAGATTTTAGAAATTACAGGGAACAATTTCCTTTATATAGCGCTTCGGATTTGAATACCGAAGCTACGCTCCGCCACGAGATAGGGCTTGATTTTGGCAGCGACAGCTATTATAATAATTGGGGCAATTTTATGCTTAATTATTTTTGGGATAAAACAAAAAACGGTATTCTTCCTGTTTTTCAAAACAACCGTTTCGAATTGAACAATGCCGTTGATTGGAGCAAGGAAGGCTGGGAAATAACGTATAATAACAGCGGTGATCTCCGTTTTTTGGATTGGGATTGGTATAAAACAGAGTGGAATATAGACGTTAATTTCACTACCTATAAAACAATGGTAAAACGACTGCTTGTAAATAACAACAGAATTCCGATAGTCGGTTTTTCTGATGTAGCTATCAGTGTCTTGGAAGGCCAACCTTATGGGGTAATTTATGGAGAAAAAACCGATGGAACAATGGGGGTTATAGGAAATCCTGCTCCTGATTATGTGCTTAATTTTAATTTCGGTTTAAGGTGGGAAAATTGGAAGTTTAACTGTTCACTTGGCTATACGAAAGGGGGTGATTGTTGGAACGGAACGCTTAATACCATGAATTATTTAGGCGTATCCAATCAATCGGCGCTAAATCGCTCGGCACGGACTCCTTTCGACAGTCCTTATTATTCCAAAGGAATAATCGGCATTGCCGAAGAGGCCATTGAAGACGCTTCTACCCTGCGTTTTCACAGCATTAGCCTTTCTTACGATTTGAGTAAATATATTGAGATACCTGAACTGATACTTTCCTTTGGGGTTAATAATTTAATCCTGTGGTCGGCCTATAGCGGCGTTGATGCCGCGCGCCCCTTATTCGGTTATGCAGCGGCGCAGGGACTCGATTATTTTAATATGCCGGGAACAAGCAATGTTACATTTACAATCACAATGAAGTTTTAAGATTATGAAACAAAAATTATCCATCAGTATCTTTTTCATATTGTTTTTTGTAACAATTGGATTTTCTCAGGAAGAAGTAAAATGGGAGCATTTCATCAATAAATACCCTATAGAAAAAATATACCTGCACACCGACCGTACTTTCTATCAACCCGGCGAGCGGATTTGGTTTAAGTTGTATGTTACAGACGCGGCATTAAATCTTCAGGAAGCATTAAGCGAAGTGGCAGTCGTAGAGTTGCTCAATCCTCGCGGCGGAGTGGAGAAGACCTTTTCCATTTACATAAAAAACGGCATAGGCGCCGGCTCGTATTGGTTATCTCAAAATGCATCGGGAGGACAGTATAAACTGCGGGCATATACCGCCTGGATACGTAATTTTGATAAGAACGATGCTTACACAAAAGAGCTTTTTGTCCAAAAAGCGCAAATGCCGCTTTTATTGATGAATCTCGATTTTGACCGCAAAGCCTATAGCGCAGGCGATGAAATCAAGGCTAATCTTGAGGTAAAAACACAGCAAAATGAACCCCTGTCCAATTATCCGATTAGCTATGTCGTAAACGTGGAAGGAAAAAATGTACATACAGCCAATGCACGCACCGACCGTAACGGAAAAATCGCCCTTACAGCCATCTTGCCTCAAACAATTCATTCGGCAGATGGAATACTGAATGTGATGATAAATTATGAAGGCAGCACAGAAGCCGTTTCGAGAAGCATTCCATTAGTTTTAAACAGTTTAAATCTGCAATTTTTCCCCGAAGGAGGCTACCTCGTAGAAAATGTGGAAGGGAATCTTGCATTTAAAATTACCAACGAGTTTGGAAAACCTGCCGATGCAGAAGGTGAGATACGAGATAGCTCCGATAAATTAATTGTCCGTTTTCGCAGTGAATGGATGGGTTTGGGTAGTGTAGATTTCACACCGCAACAAGGCGAAAAATACTATGCAGTAATCACTTCTCCACAAGGAATAACGCAACGTTACAATTTGCCGAAAGCCCTGAAAACCGCTTATTCGATGCGAGTATCAAACCATAATAAAAGCACGTTGAAACTCATTGTGCATACACCTCACAGGGAGCCTTATTTTGTTACAATAACTTCCGGTGAAACGCTTATTACGCAAGACTTCACAGGCGCTGAAACGCTTGGACAACATTTAATAGATGTAAGCAGTCTGCCTTTCGGTATTGCGCGTGTAACCCTGCTTAACCGACAAGGCGTGGAACAATGCGAGCGGTTGATATATATTGGCGAACGTGCGCCGATGAATATACAGATCACTACCGATAAAACAGAATATCTCCCAGGCGAAGAGGTAACACTTGATATAGAAACTTATGATGCCAACAATAATCCTCTATCTGCAAATCTTTCCCTCACGGTTATTGACGATAAAATCCACGCTTTTGCCGACGACAGGCAAGACAATATTCTCTCGTGGCTACTGATGAGTTCGGAATTAAAAGACAAGGTGGAAGACGCTTCGTATTATTTTAATCCAACCAAGGAAAAAGCCATGCAGAGTATCGACTATGTGCTGCTTACGCACGGATGGCGGCGGTTTACGTGGCACGATGTAAATAACCCGAATATTGACATAAAAAGCCCGCCGACTTCGCTTGGATTAATTGGCGGAACCGTTCGTTACAAAGAATCTAAAACCGGAGTACAGGCCAATGTCTGGCTTGTTTCATACGGACAGGAAAAAACGGTAGCGCACCTTCGCACCAACGAGTCGGGCAAGTTCTTGTTTACTAATGTGGACAGGTCGGGCAAGCTGCAACTGATAGCCAATGCCGTACATTACAACAATAGAGGAATAGAAATTGATACCCTGAGCCTTGATTTGCGCGCCATACAAAAAGAATTAGCAGACAGTTCAACGGTTAGTCGTGTTCGGGCTCGGACAGGCATTATTTTAGAAGGCGAAAAAGTAGCGGAAGGGAAAAAAACAGATACGAACGAGATGCCCGATTTCATAGATATCAATAATGCAACAGCATTGGAAGAAACAGTAGTCGTTGGCTACGGCGTAGCAACAAGAAATAATTTAACAAGTTCCGTGTCAACAGTTTCAAAGGATCCGTTTTCATTATCTATTTCCAACGTATCCACAGTTTTGCAAGGAAGCGCAGCAGGAGTAGCAGTTACCGACGCTTCGCCCGGCGCAGGTGAGAATATAAGCATACGAGGCATCGGGTCATACGACTTGCACAGGACGCCTCTGTATGTTATAGACGGTATGCCTGTGGAAAATATTAACAATATTCCCTCCGAAGGAATTTCTTCCATTACAATATTGAAAGACGCTTCTGCAACTGCTATATACGGTTCGCGTGGCGCTAATGGTGTAATTATTATTACCACTAAACGTACAGGCAATAGATGGAGTAGAAACTTACCTAAATATAAAACTTTAGGTAAAGAAATAAAATACGCGCCGCAATATGTATCAGTAGTGATTCCGGCTGCCGATGCTACTACTGCGCTTCACCAAACCTACAATCCGTATAATTATGTAAAACCGACAAGGCAGTCACGTACGGATTTTCGCCGTACACTTTACTGGAACCCAAATATAAATACCGATACTTTGGGCAAGGCTTCAGTAAAATTGTACAATTCAGATGCGGTGGGTGGTTTTCGTGTGATTGCCGAAGGCATAGGCGGCAACAAACCCGGGCACGGCGAAATGACTTATTTTACCAACTTGCCTTTTTCCATCACAACAAAACTACCTGCTTATTTTTGCTTCGGCGATATGCTGCAACTACCTGTAATATTAAAAAATCAAACCGATAAACCCTTGAAAGGAACGCTCATCAGCAGCGATTATTACTACTTTAAATTAATGGATAACTATACAAAAGAAAAAAATGTTGAAATAGCACCCCATTCCACAACTACTGTTTACATTCCATATCAAGTAAACTACAAGCACGGAGAAACGCATCTTTATACCTCTTTCAAAGGGAAAGGCGTTGAAGACCGTGTTGGCGAGCAAGTAGAGATTGTTCCGAAAGGTTTTCCTACACAAGCCTCTTTTGCTTCCACAGACAGTACGGCAAGCTATCGTTTTGTTGCTAATAAGCCGATAGATGGCTCTATGCAAGGTAATTTTGTGATGAATGCAGATGTCTTGCAGCAAATGATTCTGGGAAGCAACAGTATTATTCGAGAACCAAATGGCTGTTTTGAACAAACGACCTCTAAACTGTTTATTGATGCGGCGGCATTGAATTATCTCGTAAAGACAAAGAAGAATGAACCAAAAATCGAAAAATTGTTGCGGGATTATATTAAAAAAGGATATTCCAAGATACTTTCTTACGAAAACGCTAAAGGCGGTTTTGGCTGGTTTGGCGATGGAATTGCCAATATCACGTTGACGGCAAAATGTTTGATGCACTTGGTGGAAATGAAAAGTTTCGGAATAGCAGGACTTGATAATGAAATTATCGTTCGTACAAAAAATTATTTATTAGACCATCGCGACAGAAAGGGTAATTTCATACAGGAAGAGAGCAAATACCGTTATTCCACGCCAAACTCAGCTGTAACCAATGCTTATACCGTATATGCCTTGAGCGAGGCGGGTATCAAAGAAATAAAAACCGAGTACAACGCCGCTGTGGAAGAGGCCTTGAAGTCGAAAGATATTTACCGCTTGGCGTTATTGGCTAATGCCGCTTGTAATTTCAATGAGTATGATATCGCCGAAAAACTGCTTGCCGAACTACATACAATTGTAGATAAGCAAGGCTACGACCGTGCCGAAAATTCAAACTCTATCACCTATTCATGGGGACGCTCCTATAATACGGAAGTAAACGCACTGCATTTGTCGGCATTATTAAAATCGCCGACTTCCGATAAGTCTCATATTCAGCAAGTTTATGCAGAATTGATGAAATCACGTTCAAATTATGGTTTCGGTTCCACGCAAGCTACCTTATTAGCCCTTAAAGCAATAATAGATTACGATGTACGCTATCCTGTCGTTTTTGACAAAAATCCTAAAGTAACATTAACGATTAACAATAAAGTAATAGAACACAATATCTCGCTAAAAAATTTAGATATTCGTATAGATTCCTTACAGAAATATTCATGCGAAGGGGAAAACATAGTGCAGATTTCGTATTCGGGAGTAAAAAATGCCAGCTATGGGTTAAACTTCAGTTGGACCTCGCTTACACCCAATTCCTCGCCCAATTGCATGGTTGATTTATCAACGAAAATAGACAATGAAAATAAGAATGTAGGCGAAACGGCTCGCCTGACAACCGTTGTGCAAAACAAAACCGATTCGCCCCTACCCATGACCGTTGCGCTGATAGGTATTCCCGCAGGGGCATCGCCGCAGCATTGGCAATTAAAAGAGATACAGGAAAAAGCACAGGCCGATTTTGTAGAAATAGATAAAAACTATGTGATTTTTTATTTCACAGGTATGAACCCAAATGAAAAGCGCACTATTAATCTTGATTTACGGGTCGAAGTTCCGGGTATCTTCCAAGCGCCTGCGAGTAACGCCTACCTCTATTACACCAATGAATATAAGGTGTGGAATGATGGTGTTCGGTTGCAAGTAGCGCCGGAG
>Ga0099364_10006421_pt1 | contig 17126 bp, 10 predicted proteins | sample TergutTh196P3_FD_73070 | JGI IMG/M metagenome (GOLD analysis project Ga0099364, IMG submission 73070) | Microcerotermes parvus P3 segment gut microbial communities from Pointe-Noire, Republic of the Congo - Th196 P3 | ecosystem: Host-associated > Arthropoda: Insects > Digestive system > Gut ... | reverse complement strand
ATTGTAATAAGCAGGCACTTTTTTTGAATTTCAAACTTATCAGATGCGTTTTTTTGCTTCGCATCTTCAAGCTGTCGTAATAAATATTCGTTTTCGGCTTCCATTTTATCCATTTCCAACTCCAACGGGCTTTTTTCTTTTTGCCGGGAAGTTGTAAACACATCAAAATGCTTACCGCAAGAACCGGCTTCCGGATCCGTGCTGTTGCCGCAATGCTTTTGATCAGCAACGCTCTGTGCGGAAATATTATTATGATCCAAACAAGCTGAAATGTTCAAATTATTATGCCTCCGATCTTTTTTAAAATTGATTAGATTTCCTCGGGAATTAAGAGGTCTATTATATATTGCCAACGGGAACAATTTATTGATCAGTTTGCTTCAAATCAAGCGGAATATCGAAAAACAACGGAATCCGGCAAGATGTCAGCTTCTCATTAAGGTTGCTAAAACGGCTTTTTGAGCGTGCAGGCGGTTTTCCGCTTCGGTAAATATTTCGTCCGCATGAGCTTCGAAAACATCTTCGGTTATTTCTTCGCCTCTATGAGCAGGCAGACAGTGCAGAACGATTGCACCCCCGGAGGATATTTGCATTATATCCGGATTAATTTGATATTTCCCCTCAAATATTTTGCGCCGGTCGGAGCTTTCTTTTTCCTGACCCATTGACGACCAAACATCGGTAACCAGTACATCCGCGTTTTTTGCCGCTTCTTTCGGGTCCGGAGTAAGCGTAAAATCCGAATATTCTTTCGCGAAATCCAGTATCAGCGGATCCGGCTGATATTCCGGCGGACACGCTGCAGAAACTGTCATTCCGGTTTTTAAACCACCCACAATCAACGAATTTGCCATATTGTTGCCGTCGCCGATATAGCACAGTTTTAACCCTTCCAGTTTTCCTTTGTATTCACGAATTGTCATTAAATCCGCCAGAACCTGGCAAGGGTGAGCCAGATCCGTAAGCCCGTTTATAACCGGGACAGAGCCGTATTTTGCCAGATCTTCCGCAATCTTTTGACCGTATGTTCTTATCATTATGCCGTCCACATACCGCGACATAACTCTTGCGGTGTCACAAAGCGGTTCTCCGCGGCTTATTTGCAGATCGGATGATAATAAACAAAGTGCGTGACCGCCCAATTGGAACATACCGGTTTCAAATGAAACCCGGGTACGCGTAGAAGATTTTTCAAATATCATAGCCAATGTTTTACCCTTTAGCAGTTCGTGCTTTTCACCTTGATTTTGCCGGCGTTTCAGGTCGTCTGCGAAATCCAGTAAACCGATGATCTCATCGGACGATAAATCGAGCAGCTTCAATAAATGCTTCATATAAGAATACCTCCGTATTTTAATATATCGAAATTTTTTGAATAACGAGGGTAACGAGGGTGACTGGGGGAATGTGGGTAACTAGGGTGACGATATTGTTTTTTTAGTATAACAGATTGATCGACAATTTGCAACTTTTTTTAAAATAAATTTATACAGAAGTATCGTAAGTATTTTACAAATTCAGGTTGAAAAGGTTGACAATTTTCCATATATAGTATATTATATAACATGGAGTGGTTTTTGGATTTCGTGTAACAATGCTTAATCCATGATAAACTGTGTATATCGTAGATTTTCCGGTTGAATTTTTAGTATTTTCAGCCTTATTCGGGTTTAATTCCCCGTGGTTCTGATGCAGCTAAATGAGCCGGATACCCCGCAGTTTTTGTTGTAAAGAATAGTTTATTTGAAATTGGTATTATTGAAAGGGAGACGGGTCTAATGAAATTAGCACAAAGATTTATATCGGCGATGCTTGCGGTTGTTTTGATACTTCCGCTGTTTCCTGCCCACGGAATAGTTTTTGCTTCCGCCAAAACATTGTCGGCAAAAATATTGCCCGCAAAAACGCAAACCGTGAGAAGGGTCACGCTTAACCGGAATTCGGTCACGCTGGAAGCCGGCAAGACCGCAAAGCTTAATGCGAAAACAGCCCCCGCTAACCAGCGTAAAAACGTTAAATGGCGCTCAAGCAACAAATCTGTTGTGACCGTTGCGAATAACGGCAGGATCCGTGCGATAAAAGCGGGACGGGCAACTGTGACCGCGTCTGTCGGTAATCGGCGCGCGATATGCAGGGTAACCGTCAGACCTATTCCGAAATTCACCGTAACCTTCAGATCTCTCGGCGCGGTTTTAGCCCGCCGTTCGGTCGAGCGCGGTAAAAACGCGAAGGCTCCCGCAAAACCCGTGAGAGCCGGCTACATTTTCGATGGCTGGGACCGGAATTTCAAGAACGTTCGTAAAAATCTCGTGGTAAACGCGAAATGGAAAATGGTTCCCATACCCAGACCGACTCCGAAGCCGATACCGAAGCCGGAAAATCCTGACACACTTCCGATCCTGAGTTACACCGTTACCTTTATGGACGGCGAAGATGTGATTGCCCGGCAGACTGTCGAACACGGGAAAGCGGCAGTATCTCCCGAAGCTCTTGAAATCCCGGAAAAAGAGGGGCTTGTGTTTGACGGCTGGGATAAAACTTTTGATAACATAACCGCGGATTTAACGGTATCTGCAATCTGGAAAGCCAGAACCTACACCGTGACTTTTGTGGACGGCGAGGATGTGATTGCCGAACAGACTATCGAGCACGGGAAAGCGGCAGTATCTCCCGAAGCTATTGAAATCCCGGAAAAAGAGGGGCTTGTGTTTGACGGCTGGGACAAAGCTTTTGACAACATAACCGCGGATTTGACGGTATCTGCAATCTGGAAAGCCAGAACCTACACCGTGACTTTTGTGGACGGCGAGGATGTGATTGCCGAACAGACTGTCGAGCATGGGAAATCGGCAGTATCTCCCGAAGCTCTTGAAATCCCGGAAAAAGAGGGGCTAGTATTTGACGGCTGGGATAAAACTTTTGATAACATAACCGCGGATTTGACGGTATCTGCAATCTGGAAAGCCAGAACCTACACCGTGACCTTTATGGACGGCGAGGATGTGATTGCCCGGCAGACTGTCGAGCACGGACAAGCGGCAGTTGCTCCCCAAAACCCGGTTAAAACAGGACATAATTTCAACGGCTGGGATAAAACTTTTGATAACATAACCGCGGATTTGACAGTATCTGCAACCTGGATGATTAAAACCTATACCGTGAAATTTATGGACGGCGACGATAGGCTTTCCGAACAAATTATCGAGCACGGGCAGTCCGCAGTATCTCCCAAAAACCCGGTTAAAACAGGACATATTTTCGACGGCTGGGATAAAGCCTTTGATAACATAACCGCGGATTTGACGGTAACTGCAACCTGGAGAATCAAAACCTACACCGTGAAATTTATGGACGGCGAATATTTGATCAGCACACAAACCGTCGAACACGGGAAAACGGTCGGTTCGCTGGCAGATCCGGTAAAGCTGGGCTGCGACTTCATAGGCTGGTTCGACCAAAACGAGCATGAATTCACGGCGGAAACGATAATCACGGCTGATATTGATGTGCAATCGAGCTGGACAAAAGCCGTACTTTTAACGATAAAGGACGTATTCCCTGATCCTAATTTTGCCTGGTCAATCGCCGGAGTATTAAAGAAAACAGTTGACGACACGATAGCTCAAAGCGACTTGGATAAAACAACCTCGTTGAAGGCATCATCCGTTAAAGACATTGACGGTGTTCAATATTTAAGAAACCTATCGGAATTAAATTTGAGCAGCGACTATCTTATCAACAACAAAATAAGTGATATAAGCCCGTTGGCGAGACTGATTAATTTAGAAGTGTTAGAATTGTTTTCCAATGAAATAAGCGATATAAGTCCACTGGCGGGGCTGATTAATTTAAAAAATTTAGGGTTGGGAGCAAACCGGATAATCGACATTAGCCCATTAACAGGTCTGGTTAATGCAAAATTAGAACGGTTAAGCCTTGCATACAACCAAATAGCCGATATAAGTCCGTTAGCGGAATTGGTAAATTTGTCGAAAGTATTATATTTAGATGGCAACCAGATAAGCGATTTAAGCCCGTTAGCGGGGTTGACTAATTTAACATTATTAGGTTTAAACAGCAACCAAATAAGCGATATAAGCTCATTGGCAGAGCTAGTTAATTTAAAGGGATTAGAGTTGAATAATAACCAAATAAATGATATACGCATATTGGCGGAGCTGGTTAATTTAGTATGGTTACACTTGGACAACAATCAAATAAACGATATAAGCCCGTTAGCAGAGCTGATTAATTTAGAAGTGTTAAATTTGGGCGGCAACAAAATAAGTAATATAAGTTCATTAGCAAAGCTAGAATCAACTTATTGGACAGTTTCCTATCAATTAATTGAACTGCCGTTCGGTGAATCTATTGACATAATAGGTATTGACGGTTCAATACTTACCCTTGATGCGGACGGACGGTGGTCTGTTTTTCACCCACTCTACAGTCAAATGATTAGTTTTAGTGGTCAGGTCACATTTGCCGACTCGCCGGAACCTAAATTCCACACCGTAAAATTTATGGACGGCGAATATTTGATCGGCACGCAAACCGTCGAACACGGGAAAACGGTCGGTTCGCTGGCAGATCCGGTAAAGCTGGGCTGCGGCTTCATAGGCTGGTTCGACCAAAACGAGCATGAATTCACGGCGGAAACGATAATCACGGCTGATATTGACGTGCAATCGAGCTGGACAAAAGCCGTACTTTTAACGATAAAGGACGTATTCCCTGATCCTAATTTAGCCAAAGCAATCGCCGGAGTATTAAAGAAAACAGTTGACGACACGATAACTCAAAGCGATTTGGATAAAATAACTTCATTACGACCAACATCCGTTAAAGACATTGACGGTCTTCAATATTTAAGAAACCTATCGAAATTATATTTATCATACAACAAAATAAGTGATATAAGCCCGTTGGCGAGACTAATTAATTTAGAAGTGTTAGAATTGATTGCTTGTCAAATGAACGATATAAGCCCATTGGCAGAGCTGATTAGTTTAGAAAAGTTAGATTTGGGCGGAAATCAAATAAGCGATATAAGTTCATTAGAAAAACTGGTAAATTTGAAATATTTACAGTTAAGTGCTAACGAGATAAGCGATTTAAATCCGCTGGCGGGGTTGGTAGAATTAAAGGAATTATATATAGCATACAATAATCAAATAAATGATATAAGCCCGTTAGCAGGATTAGTTAAATTAGAATGTTTAAGCCTGATATTCAACAAACAAATAAGCGATATAAGTCCGCTGGCGGGGTTGGTAGAATTAAAAGAGCTAGAGTTAGCTGACAATCAAATAAGCGATATAAGTCCATTGGCAGGACTAGTTAATTTAACAAAATTAGAATTGTTTCAAAACCAGATAAGTGATATAAGCCCACTGGCGGGGTTAGTTAACTTAAAAAGGTTAAGCTTGGAATATAACCGAATAAGCGATATGAGTCCGTTAGCAGTGTTAAATTCTTTTGGGATAGTTTCTAATCAATTGATTGAACTGCCGTTCGGTGCATCCGTTGATATAATAGGTATTGACGGTTCAATACTTACCCTTGATGCGGACGGACGGTGGTCTGGTTTTCATCCCCTCGACAATCAAATAATTATTTTTAGTGGTCAGGTCACATTTGCCGATTCGCCGGAGCCTAGATTCCACACCGTGAAATTTATGCCCAGAAAAGGGGATGCTGAACTTTACGGAGTGCCAAATGTCGGGACGGCGGAAGTAAAGCACGGAAGTCTGCTTGAGGATTTATTTCCGGAAGAAACTATGAATGATAACAAAAATTGGTATAGCTGGAATGGAATGCATATTTTTAAAGGATGGTACAAAGACAGTCTTTATACTGAACCGTGGAACTTTGAAACTGATACGGTAACAAATGATATAACGCTTTATTCCAAATGGAGTATAAATCCTGATAATGTAAATTTTTCCTCTTATAAGGGTGAAATTTATGTGATGTTCAAAGAACCATATTATGGGGATATTGCGGAACTTTTCCCCGAATTGAATATATGGGGTGTAGTTGATATGAATAAACGTGATTATTTCTATTACAAAGAATCTGACCCTGATTCAGCAGGATATATTGAGTATTATAAAGAAAGAATCGGAACCGAATATTCTACCATTTTAGCAGAAGAAACTTTGGAAAGCATAATGAATGCTTATGACATAATTTATATACATCCCCTTGTATTTTATACCGGACCACCCCCTTATATTTATGGACCAACCGCTCTTACTTACAAAGAGTTCATTATTTTAAATTCGGAATTCTTGGAATTCTTGGTTGGAATAACTGTTTATGGCTCACTTTGAACTCGCCAGCTTTGCTGTTTAATAAAACAATTATCCAATTGTTTTATTGATTTCAAAAATGAAAGGTAAAAATAAAAAATGAAAAGGATTAAAAAGCTGTTGTCTTATGTCCTTACCTTATGTCCTTACCGCAAAAACATATTGACCTTATGCACGGTTGTATGGTATGATAAGGTCGGTGAAGAATAATCTGAGAAAAGGGATGGTCATATCTTATGAATAAGACTACGCTGACAAGAATCGTCTGCATTGTTATTGTTTCGGCGATAATCCTCCCGGTTATATTGTTTGCGGTGATGTTTGCCGCCGGGGGTACGGCAGGAGCGGCGGCGGAAGAATATCCCATGGTCTTTGAGGTCACAAAGGATGGTCTTTGGGGTTATAAAATCGAAGAGGGCAAAGCGGCAATCACAGGGTATTTCGGCGATGAATCAGAAATTACAACCCCCGGCAATATTGATGGTGTTCCCGTGATTGCTATCGGTGATTATGTTTTTGACCGTAACTACGGTCTTGTTGAGGTTACAATATCCGAAGGGATCGAAAGTATCGGCAACAACGCGTTTGCTGATTGCAATTCTCTTGTGCGTCTGTCAATGCCGAGCAGCATCAAAAGCATCGGTGTTAACGCGTTCTTACGGTGTGAAGAGCTTAAAAGTGTAATTTTCCCTCCGGGATTTGAAAGCATAGGTAACTATGCGTTTTCCTTTTGCCGCGAACTGGAGAATGTGGATCTGCCCGAAGGGATGCTGTATATCGGCGAGGAAGCATTCGAAAGTTGTGTGAGTTTGCGAAATATAACTATTCCGGGCAGTGTCGTAAACCTCAGATCCGGGGTATTCGCCGACTGCAGCGGTTTGCAAAACGTCACCATCTCCCCGGGTGTCAGAAGTATCGGTGACAGAGCGTTCAACAATTGCTCTTCTATTGTTAATATGATCATTCCGGACAGTGTTATCAGTATCGGGGAAAACGCATTTTACGGTTGTGCAAATCTTTCCGGAATTGTAATCCCTAAAAGTGTTACTTCGATCGGCGCTTTGGTGTTTGAAGAGTGCGATAAGTTAACGATACATTGTTTTGAAAATTCGACGGCACACGGATATGCTGTTAATAACGGCATCCGATTTTTTCTTATAACAGAAAATATTCCGGTTACCGGTATTTCCTTGAACCGGAATACGCTTTCTCTAACTGTCCGGCAAACGGGTACGCTTGCCGCAGCTATAACCCCCGTCAATGCCACAAACAGAACCGTTACTTGGGCAAGCTCGAATAATAACGTTGCAACGGTCGCCGGCGGCATTGTCACCGCGAGAGCGGCGGGCACGGTGACAATCACCGCAAGAGTGGGAGATAAAACCGCTGTATGTACGGTCACGGTACAAAATATTCCCGGATTTAATATTACGGCAAGAGCGGGAACCGGCGGAACAGCGATCGGCGGCGGAACTTTCTATCAGGGAACAACCGTCACGCTGAGAGCATCGGCGAGCAAAGGATTTGCATTCGGCGGCTGGTTTGAAAGCGGAAAGAAAATAAGCTCTAAAACGACATATACATTTTCCGCCGCTAAAGCGCGTACACTCCAGGCGCAATTCAAGGCAATCAAGGTGAAGTCCGTAAAGCTTAACCGGAAATCAATCGAACTAGGGCTCAAAAAAAACAGAAGATTTCAACTCAGAGCAACCATAACTCCGGCTAACGCCCGCAATCAAAGAGTGGTTTGGAAGTCTTCGAACCCCAGAATAGCAGCTGTTTCCCAAACCGGCAGGGTTACGGCACGCAAACGGGGTACAACAACGATAACCGTTACCACGCGGGACGGAAAAAAGACCAGAACGTGCAGAGTACGAATAAGTTAGGATTTAGGAATCGGAATTTGGAATTATCGAAACGGGCGAAATGGGCGATCGAGTATTATAATATGCTTGAAAAAAGCGGCTGTGTCCTCGTTGGATTATCCGGCGGCGCGGATTCGGTTGCGCTTCTTTATTTTTTGAAGTTTGAGTTACGCGCAAACGTTTACGCATTTCACCTGAATCATTTATTGCGAAAAAGTGAAAGCGAAAATGATGCGGAATTTGTTGGACATTTGTGCGAAAAATGGGATATTCCCTTATACTACAAAGAAGCTGACACCGCAGGCTTTTCGAAAGAAAACAAGCTTGGAATCGAGGAGTCCGGAAGAATCCTCCGTTATCGTTATATGGGTGAAACAGTACGGCGGATTGAAGCCGTCCTGCAAACTAAAAAGACCGAAAAACCGCAAATCAAAATCGCTACCGCTCATACTCTCAACGATCGTGTGGAAACCTTTCTTTTAAATTGCGCGCGGGGTACTTCTATGACCGGACTTGTTTCATTAAAACCGATACGGAACGACGGTGTCATACGCCCGCTTATAAGCTGTACTCGTAAAATAGTGGAAGAATATTGTAAAACAAACAAGCTAAAATATATAGAGGACAGCAGTAATCTTGACCGTAAATACAGGCGGAACCGTATACGTCACGGCGTCTTACCGCAAATGGAAACAATCAACCCGGCGTTTCTTGAAAATATGCAAAAGCTCCTGCTTTCACTGGAGTATGATGAAAAATATTTGGATCATTCCGTGACTTTGGCGTATACCGAATGTGTTTGTAATAAATCATTGGATATTTCTGCTTTGTCGGAAAAAAGCGAGTCCGTACGCCGGCGCGTGCTTATAAAATGGGTGAAAGAAATCAAAGTTTCTCCGTGCGCACGCCTGGTTTCAGAAGTATTAAACCTCAAGAACGGACAAAGAATTTCCGTTTCCGGAAACGGTTATATTCTGCGAACCGGAGATTGGGTGCAGTACACGGCGTTTTCTCCGGATGAAGCCGGTTCAGGTACAGGCTGCGACCTTGAAACCCCGTATTTTGAATATACGCTGACAGCAGGTGTAAACGATACACCCTATGGCAGGTTTACGATGATTACAGCTCCGGCAACGAATTTACCGGAGATTAAAAAAGTTTATAAAAATTTCTTGATTTACATTTTTGATTATGATACAATTAAGGGCAATGTCTGCGCACGTCAACGCCGTGAGGGGGACCGAATCACTCTGAACAGGCGTAATGTTACCAAAACCCTAAAAAAATATTTCAACGAAAACAAAACAAAAAACCGGAATCGGATCCCGATTATTGCGGATGATGAAAAGGTATTGGCGATCGCGGCAAATATTGAAAATATTACAAACGATATAAACACAAAAGCGGCTCCGGTGTCTGCGGAGAATGTTTTAGTGATAATCTTTGAACCCTCAGAATAACAAGATCAGATTTTAGCGGTTAGCGATTGAAAGATATTAATAGGAAGGAACCAAGTCGGCTCATATCTGTTTTTACAACTTGGTGCATATGTGTATTATGAATCAAAAAACCCGTCAGATTTTAATTTATATCGCCGTAATGGTGATGGTCGTCCTTGCGGCGGTTTGGTGGATTACCCGGATACGGCAACCCGACACGCCCAGAAAAAAATATTCTGAAATTGTACAGGAATTCAAGGACGGCAGGGTCGAAAGTTTTGAATTTAATTTGGGCAACGGAAGACTGGCTTATTACCTGAAAGAAGAATATGCCGAAAACGAAGCTGACAAAAAAGAAAAGGTGTACCGTGTTCCCAGCGTTAATCTTTTTCTCACAGATGTATATCATGGTATAATATTACCGATTTCGTACGATAATACGGGTGACGGCAATATATCCGGCACAGATAATACAAACACAAACAGCGGTATAATAAGCAATAATGACCCCGGCAGCGGGATCGAGTTCGATTTTATTCCGGCTTCAGACAACACTCTGTTGTTCACCTTTGTTCCGTATTTGCTGCTGATCGCTGTGATGGTGATAATATTTTTCACCATGATGCGCCAGTCTGGCTCTAAAATAGGTCAGTTCGGCAAAATGAACTATAATAAGAATCTGGCGGACAGAGGACGCAAGACAAAATTCAACGAGGTAGCAGGCGCAGACGAAGAAAAACAGGAACTTAATGAAATCGTGGAATTTTTGCGCAATCCGGGAAAATATAACGATCTGGGCGCAAGGATTCCCAAGGGTGTGCTTTTAGTCGGACCTCCCGGAACCGGAAAAACCTTACTCGCACGAGCGGTTGCGGGGGAAGCCAGTGTTGCTTTTTTCGCCATATCCGGTTCGGATTTTGTCGAAACATTTGTGGGCGTGGGTGCGTCCAGAGTCCGCGACATATTTGAACAAGCGAAAAAGAACTCCCCTTCCATCATATTTATAGATGAAATTGATGCGGTAGGCCGTCAGCGCGGTGCAGGTTTGGGCGGCGGCCATGATGAGCGCGAACAAACGCTTAATCAGCTTTTGGTTGAAATGGACGGTTTCGGCACAAACGAAGGTGTTGTGGTTATGGCGGCAACCAACCGCCGTGATATATTAGATCCGGCTTTGCTTCGCCCCGGACGTTTTGACCGACAGGTATACGTTAATTATCCCGATGCTAAAGGACGCGAAGAGATCCTTAAAGTCCACTCTAAGAACAAGCCTTTGGGATTCGATGTGGATTTGGAAGTCATAGCAAAAACCACCGCAGGGTTTACGGGAGCGGATCTGGAAAATCTTATGAATGAAGCGGCATTGCTGGCAGCGCGCAACAATCATAAATCCCTTACCGCATCCGATATAGAAAGTGCTATGTTCAAAGTCGTAATAGGTCCGGAAAAAAAGTCGCGGAAAGTTATCGCGCGCGAAAAGAAACTTACGGCTTTTCACGAAGCGGGTCATGCGATCGCAACCTTCCACTGTTCCACAAAAGATCCGGTTCATCATATTTCGATCATACCGCGCGGAATGGCCGGCGGATTCACATTGTCCCTGCCCGAGCAGGATAAAACCTACCGGACTAAACGTGAAATGCAGGAAGATATAGTGGTGTTTATGGGAGGACGCGTTGCCGAAAGCCTGTTGATGGACGACATTTCATCCGGCGCTTCCAACGATATAGAACGCGCCACCGCCATTGCCCGCAAGATGGTTACAGCATATGGGTTTAGCGAAAAGCTGGGTACGGTTACCTACGGACAAGGTGATCACGAAGTGTTTTTGGGGCGGGACTACACCAGCGCCAAGGTAGTGTCCGAACAGGTTAAGGCGCAAATTGATGCGGAAATCCGTGATATAATAGACAGCGCATATTCGAGATGCAAAGAGATACTCGAAAGTGAACTGGAAAAGCTGGATATTCTCGGAAAATATCTATATGTGAACGAAAAGTGCGATGCCGAAACATTCCTGAAGGTAATGGACAACGAAATTTCCAAGGAAGAAATCGAACGCGAAGCACAAAAATTGGAAGAAAAAATAAATGAAATCCAAGAAGCTGCGGAAGGAAACGTTGAATGATAAGCAGTATGACCGGGTTTGCGCTGGGTTCGGTAAAAACCGAAAATTATGATATTTCGGTTGAATTGAAAAGTGTAAACCATCGTTATCTGGAATTGAATATACGGGCTTCCAGAGGATACCCTCATTTGGAAGCGAAAATGAGAACTTTGCTGAAGCAAAAGATTTCCCGCGGAAAAGTTGATGCGTATATTACGGTAAAGAATAATCTTAACGGCGTTGTGAATGTTGATACCGTCGTCGCTCAAAATTATGTGAATGCGCTGAATATTTTAGCACAGCAAACAAAACTTAAAAACGATCTCACAATTTCAGCTCTGATGCGGATAAAAGAAATATTCGACACGGCACCCCCCGAAGAAGACACGGAAGAAACATCCTCATTGCTTGAGCAAACGGCAGAAGCGGCTATTGCTGAGCTTATATTTATGCGCACCGCTGAGGGCGAAAAACTAAAACTGGATATTCTCGAAAAGCTGAATTCACTGCGGTTGCTGACCGGGCAAATTGAACTCCTGTACAAGGGTTCGCTTGAACGTTATCGTGAGAAGCTGGCTAAAAAAATCCAAGAAACCTTATCAGACACAGCAATAGATGAAAATCGGATATTGACCGAGGCTGCTATATATGCGGAAAAATCGGCGATTGACGAAGAACTTGTGCGGCTGCATTCGCACATTGCGCAATTTTTTAAATTGTTGGATACAAGGGGTACAGGAGGTACTGTAGGTAAAACGTTGGATTTTTTGTGTCAGGAAATTAACCGGGAAGTGAATACGATAAGTTCAAAATCATCGGATACACAAATAGTTAAGCTTGTAATTGACGCGAAATCCGGGCTTGAAAAAATACGTGAACAGGTGCAGAATATTGAATAATATCAACATGAACACCGTCGGAAACGAAAAAACAAAAGGAATGTTGATCGTGGTTTCCGGTCCGTCAGGTTCGGGCAAGGGAACCGTAATAAAACGTTTGCTGGAGAAACGACCTGAAATATATTTATCTGTTTCGGCAACCACCCGGCCTAAAAGAGAGAACGAAGAAGACGGCGTGCATTATTACTTTATGAACAAAACTGAATTTGAAAGAAAAATCAAAGCGGGCGAAATGTTAGAACACGCGGTTTTCGCAGAAAATTACTACGGAACTCCCGCCTCATATGTGCTTGAACGGCTGGAAAACGGACAGAACGTTCTGTTGGAAATAGAAGTTGACGGAGCAGGTCAGATACTTACAAAATACCGGGATGCTCTTACAGTGTTTATATCCCCCCCCAGCATGGATGAATTGCGGCGGCGGCTGCAAAAACGCGGCACGGAGAATGAACGGATGATACAAAAGCGGACAAAAATAGCGTTTCGGGAAATGCGGGAAAGAGGGAATTACGATTACATAGTGATCAACGACGATCTGGAAAGAGCGGTAACCGAAATTGAGAACATAATATTTAAACCAAATTAAAGCCATGAGGATGTATGAGCAATAATTAGCCATCATATATTAATACCGAATTTTTTTAAGAAGGGTGATTTTATGCAAAGACTGGCGGCAGAAGATATTTTAAAAAACGATGAAAATTATTACGCATTGGTGATAGCTGTGGCAAAACGTGCCCGCGAAATCGTGGACGATGCGAATGACAACGGCGAATCCGTTGTTGAAAAGCCGGTTTCGCTGGCAATCGACGAATTCGTAAATTCACAATTCAAAATACGTCCTTATGACATAAATTAGTGTCACGATGGCTATGGATTATGATTTTTCAAATAAAACGGTAGTACTGGGCGTAAGCGGAGGTATTGCGGCGTATAAATCCGTCGCGCTCGCTTCGCTTTTAAAAAAGCAGGGTGCAGATGTCCGGGTTATAATGACAAAAAACGCGGTTGAGTTTGTAACGCCGCTCACTTTTAGTTCTATCACAGGAAACAGATGCATTACTTCGGCTTTTGATACGGATTTTGAATGGGAAATCGGTCATATTTCGCTGGCAAAAAAGACAGACGTTATGGTCATTGCTCCGGCTACCGCAAACATTATTGCTAAACTGGCACAGGGTATCGCCGATGATATGCTGTCCACCGCCGCGCTGGCTATGACCTGTCCCGTGATTGTTGCTCCCGCCATGAATACCGCAATGCTCCAAAATCCGGCAACAAAAAAAAATCTGCGTACCCTCTCTGAATACGGATATACGGTAACCGAAACAGCAAAAGGGTTGCTTGCCTGCGGTGACAAAGGGGAAGGGCGTATGCTGGAACCCGAGAGAATCTGCGAATATATCGGAGCTGCCGTTTGCCGCAAAGATTTGGAAGGCAAAAAAGTTTTGATTACGAGCGGCGGCACAAGGGAATGGCTGGATCCCGTGCGATATATTACAAATTGTTCCAGCGGAAAGATGGGATATGCGCTTGCAAGAGCGGCGGTTTGCCGCGGTGCGCAGGTCATGTTGATAAGCGCGCCCACAACGTTGGAGACTCCCCTTTTCACGGAAATCATCAATGTTATAAGTGCCCGGGATATGTTCGGGCAGGTAAAAAAACGGTATCAAAATTTCGACATTATAATCAAGGCCGCCGCCGTAGCTGACTTCAGTCCGGATTACGTTGCCGGAAATAAAATAAAAAAGCCTGTAGAGAGCAATAGCACAGAGGATGCCGCCGGGCAAGAAATTTCAAAAACCGATGATGGGTTTACCTTGAATTTAACGCATAACCCGGACATATTGAAGTGGCTGGGGCAGCATAAATCTTCGGAACAGATTTTGGTCGGCTTCTGTCTTGAAACCGAAAATCTTATAGAAAACGCAAAACAAAAGTTACAAAACAAAAATGCGGACATCATCGCCGCTAATCCGGCAGGTGTTGAAAACAGCGGTTTCGGCGGCGACAACAATACAATTACGCTTGTAACACACGATAAAGTTACAAAATTAGAATCTATGTCCAAATTTTCGGCGGCACACAAAATTTTGGATGCGGTTTGTCAGGAACTATCACAGAGGTTATCTGAATGATTGCAAAAATAGCGGCGGATAAGACCGCTTTTCATTTTGACCGGCTTTTTGATTACAGTGTTCCGGATGAGCTTGAGCATATAATTGCGGTCGGCTGCCGTGTAGTTGTGCCTTTCGGCAGGGGAAACGCTAAAAGACAGGGCATGGTACTGGAGCTTTGCGGAACTAGCCGACATGAAAATATAAAACCGATAATATCGCTTATCGACCAAACGCCGATATTGAATGATGAAATGTTGAAGATAGCGGCGTTTTTGGCGGACACTACTTTTTGCACGATATATGAAGCGGTTCGGGCTGTTTTGCCGCGGGGTCTAAACTATAATGTGGACAAGGGTGTCCTGAAACGTCTTACGGGGGATGCCGTTGACCGGATGATAACGGTAAAATCAGGTGCGGATGAAGAATTCCTTACCGAAAAACAACAAAAAGTCGTAAATTTTTTGCGCGAGAACGGAGATGCTTCGGTAAAAGAAACCTGTTATTTGTGCGCGGTCACATCCTCGGTTATCAAAACCCTTGTGATAAAAAATGTTCTGAAGCAATATGAACGCAAAGTTTTTCGTACTCCTTGCTTTGAAACCGACGAAACCGTTCCCGCAGGCACTACCGACAATGGGAAATTAACAGATCCCCAGCAGAAAGCAGTAGACGGACTTTTGAAACAGATTCGCAGCCGCGATCCGGAATGCGCTTTGCTGCACGGAATTACCGGCAGCGGAAAAACCCGTGTCTTTCTGGAACTGATACAACAAACCGTACAGGATGGGAAAACGGCAATAATGCTGGTTCCCGAAATTTCGCTGACACCGCAGACGGCGATTCAATTTAAACGCAAATTCGGCGAAAATGTAGCGGTATTACATTCGGCATTGTCTATGGGCGAGCGGATCGACGAATGGGCACGAATAAACACCGGAAAGGCAAGCATCGTCGTGGGGACACGCAGCGCAATATTCGCTCCGTTGAAAAATATCGGAATCATTGTTATGGACGAGGAAGGCGAAAGCAGCTACAAATCCGAAGCCTCTCCCCGCTACCACGCCCGCGACATAGCGAAATTCCGATGTGCCTATCATAACGCCGCTTTACTGTTAGCGAGTGCTACTCCTGCGCTTCAAAGCTATTATCACGCCGTTTCCGGACGGTATACATTATATGAGTTGAACGAACGATACAGCAACGCCGTTCTGCCGGAGGTAGCAATCGTAGATTTGCGGCTGGATGACCTTATCGGAAACACAACGCTGGTGAGTGATGTGCTCAAGGTCGAAATCAACAAAAACCTTGAGCGGAAAGAACAAACCCTGCTGCTCTTGAACCGGCGCGGCTTCAATGCTTTTGCGATGTGCCAAGATTGTCTTAACCCGGTAAAATGCCCGAATTGCAGTGTTTCGTTTACATACCATAAAATCAACGACTGCCTGATGTGTCATCATTGCGGATATTTCCGGGATTTCACACCCGAATGCAAAGAATGCGCGAGCGTGAAGGTCAGACTGTGGGGCATGGGAACGCAACGAATACAGGAGGAGCTGACAGGGTTGTTTCCCCGGGCTGAAATATTACGGATGGATATTGATTCGGTAAACTCGCGGTATGATTTTGAACAGAAGTTTAAGCAATTTTCTGACGGCGAATATGATATTATGGTCGGCACTCAAATGATAGCGAAAGGTCTGGATTTTCCTAACCTTACCCTGGTGGGGATTTTAGCTATAGATCAGCTGTTGTATTCCGGTGATTATAAATCACCAGAACGGGTTTTCGCGTTATTAACCCAGGTTGTGGGACGTTCAGGCAGAGCGAAAAAACCCGGACGCGCTTTTATCCAAACCTACACGCCCGAACATCCCATTATAATCCGTGCCGCAACGCAGGACTATAAATCTTTTTATGAAGAAGAAATTTCTATCCGTAAAGCGACATTGAATCCGCCGTATTGCGATATTTGCGTTATCGGTGTGAGCGGAACCGACGAAAAAGGCACACACGATGCGATCAATACCGTATTGCAAACAATCAAGGATATAATCAAGGACGGCAGACTCAAGCTGCCTTTGCGGGTATTAGGGCCGGCGAAACCGCCCGTGTACCGTATGAATAATAAATATCGTATGCGTATAATGTTAAAATGTAAAAACAATCCCGTTCTGCGTTCGCTTGTAAGGCAAACACTGGTTACTGCGGGGGAGCGTAAAGAGTTTAAGGATATAAACCTATATGCTGATTTTGAATAGACCTCCTCGAAAACCGCTTCGCGACGTACACACGGTGTTAATTTATCCTCAAATATTCATGATATTCTCGTCAAAATTGCCTTGTTTAACGAAAAATCATCTGTGTTCATACATCACGTTTTAA
>Ga0099364_10006420_pt1 | contig 17127 bp, 11 predicted proteins | sample TergutTh196P3_FD_73070 | JGI IMG/M metagenome (GOLD analysis project Ga0099364, IMG submission 73070) | Microcerotermes parvus P3 segment gut microbial communities from Pointe-Noire, Republic of the Congo - Th196 P3 | ecosystem: Host-associated > Arthropoda: Insects > Digestive system > Gut ... | reverse complement strand
AAGCCGAAACGATGACCGTCGGCGGCAAGGCATACAAGAAAGGGGACTGGATTTCGGTGGACGGTTTCAGCGGAAACGTCTATGAAGGGCAGGTTCCGACTTCGCCGTCTGAAGTGTTGCAGGTGCTCTTTGACAAGTCGCTCAAACCGCAGGATGCGCCGATGTATCAGTGCTTCCATCAGTTGATGAGTTGGGCAGACCGCTATCGCAAACTGGGGGTTCGTGCCAATGCCGACAATCCGTCGGAGTCCACGCAAGCCATCGCTCTCGGTGCGCAGGGGATTGGTTTGACTCGGACGGAACACATGTTCTTCGATCACATTGACGACTTCCGCAAGATGATTCTGTCGGATACGGTCGAAGCCCGGGAGAAGGCACTCGAACCGTTGCTAAAATATCAGCAGGCGGACTTTGAGGGCATTTTCCGTGCGATGGCGGGACGACCGGTAACGATTCGTTTGCTCGACCCGCCGTTCCATGAGTTTGTGCCGCACGATGATGCGTCGCAAGCCGACCTTGCGAAGAAGATGGGAATTAAGCCGGAAGATGTCAAGCGTCGTGTCAATGAACTGCATGAGTTCAACCCGATGCTCGGACATCGCGGTTGCCGATTGGGAATCGTCTATCCTGAAATTACTCGGATGCAAGCGACGGCGATTTGCCGAGCGGCGGTTACGGTCATGAAGGAAGGGATCGATTGCCATCCTGAAATTATGATTCCGTTGGCGGGCAATGCTAACGAGTTCAAGCATCAGGAAAATGTCGTCCGTGAGGCGGCTCGCAAGGTCTTTGCGGAAACTGGTGTAACACCGGATTACCTTGTCGGTACGATGATTGAACTTCCTCGTGCTTGCATTACGGCAGACAAGATTGCCGAGAGTGCGGAGTTCTTCAGTTTCGGCACGAATGACCTGACGCAGACGGGACTCGGCATAAGTCGTGATGACTATGGTACTTATATCAATGAGTACCAGGAGTTGGACATATTCCCGGCGGATCCGTTCCAGACGTTGGATCAGGAAGGCGTGGGCGAGTTGATGGAAATTGCCGTGCGTAAGGGTACGCGGACTCGTCCTGACATTAAGTTGGGCATTTGCGGCGAGCATGGGGGCGATCCTGCCTCGGTGAAGTTCTGCCATAAGGTTGGTTTGAACTACGTAAGTTGTTCTCCGTTGCGTTTGCCGGTGGCGAGACTTGCGGCGGCGCAGGCGGCGATTGCGGAGAAGAAGGAGAAGGCGGCGAGCAAGGATTCGTCTTGCGGTTGTTCCTGCAAGTGTTGCTGCGGTTGCAAATGCGGTTGCGGATGTGGTTGCTAGTTTTTAACCGCCGCGATTGTGCGGTGCATAAAATCATTTAGCCGGTACTCCGGCACAAAAACAAAAAAGCCCGGTGCTGCCGCACCGGGCTCTGTGAACAAAACCATACGCCGCACAAGTGCGGCGGCTAAAAGAAAACGTTGTCGCTACCATCCCATCACCTCCTCTCCCAGCGGAGCGGCATCTTGCCCATCGGCAGCGTCCCAGTCCGCATTGTCAATCACGGCATCGTCGGAGAAGCCTTCGTCCACATAGCCCTCGTCGAACTCGCCCTCGTCCATACCGGCATCCGCCGCACTGCTGTAATAGCAGAAGATGACCTGCCCGGTGTTGTCCAACCCTTTTTTGTCAATGGATCCGTCATACCAATACAGGGTATCAATGTATCCTTGGGTATTGTCGAGCGTGCCGCCCTTCAACGTGAATGAGACGATGCGGCCCTGGTTGATGCAGGTACCTTTATACTGTATGGCATTGTCAATGGCATCGTTGGAGTAGTTTTTCAGTGTGCCTCCATTGATTTCAATATCGCTAATTTTGCCATAGTTCAGTACCTCCATCTGGGTGGCTTCGTTCACTCCAGCGCTATTGAACTTTTTCCCGTCGTAGGATATGTATGGTGGGTACGTATGCCCACACCCACCGTACACGACGATCTTTTGATCCGCCGTTTTGACACCGAAGGTTTCGCCATGGACAGTCGTTTCGCCCACTTGCAGGATGACTTTGTTGATGTCTGTTTTGGGCAGGCTGCGTTCTCCGTTCAGCGTGTCCAGCGTTACCCAGAGCCGGTCGATGTTTACTCCCCAAGCGAATGCTGGTACCGAATTGTCGTATTCGAGTTTGCCGGCTTTGTGGTAAATGTCATGGAAGTTGTCCCAAAAGCCTTGGATAAGAACATGTCCTTTTTGTGCCAGTCCGACCCATTCGTGTCCGCAGGACATGGCATCATAGTCGTAAATCCACAAGCCTTTCTGTAATCCGTCTAGGGATTCGTCTTCTTCCATAATGACTATCGGCTCCTCTTCCTGGTAGGGTTCGTTATAGGGTTGTTGAAATTGTGCGTACGCGGATGTGAGTCCGCCGAGCGTCATGGCCGCAACAAGTGCCGCCCCTGTCAGTGTTGTTTGAATTGAGGAAGTCATGGCTATTCTCCTTATATTAGAAAATTGAAAATTGCGGTCGACACTGTGTCAACCTGTCTATTAGGTATATGGTAAAACGGTCACGAAATGCGACAAGGAAAATGAAAAATTTTGGAAATTTTGGGAAAAAGACGAAAATGAGCAGAGCCGCAATCGTCAGATTGCGATTTTTAGCCGCCGCACTCGTGCGGCACAACAATATCATTTAGCCGGTACTCCGGCGCAAAAACAAAAAACCCGGTGCTGCCGCACCGGGCTCTGACATACGGAAGCAATCAGAATCTCTATCTCTGAAAATAAGCGGTACTGCGGACATCGTTCGCCCGTACAATGTCCTCCAAAGTGTAATTTTCTACAAAGTAACGAGTCAGTTTCGGCAAATCGCCTTCTTTGATGAGAGTATAAAAACTGCCTTGTTCTTCCTGAAGTTTTTGGGCAAGTTGCTCCTGCCTTTTGCATTGCCGATAAAACTTGATAAGCAGTTCGGAACACGCATATTTTTCCTGAACATCATCCGTCAGCAGAATAATCAGCACGGCAAAACAAAGGTTAATGTAGTACAGCGTGTCGTATGTAACGAAATCTACTTTTCCGTCATCAAAGGCTTTATCGATGTATTCAAAGATGAGGTCGAACACAATCCGCATAGAGTCGATGACCCGATTACCTGCAAAACGTCCCGCATTAAATTCGGCAACGGCACTGCCCTCTCTCATGTAATACTGATAGAAAACAAAATCAGAGGTAACGAGTTTGTTCGACTCCAAAATGCAACGTGTCTGAAAGACGATGTCTTCGCCGATGTGAATACCCGCCGGAAAATGAATCTGATTGTCCCGAATCATCGAACCGCGATAAATGGCAGAACAAAATGAAGCAGAAAAATAGGCTTTGCTATGCCTTATCGCTTCGTTTATTCTATCGAGGACTTCTCTGCCGTCGAGTTCGATGCGTTTACGCGCTCCCTTGACAATATCTGCACCGGCACTTTGCGCCTTATTGTACAGTGTTTCGTAGAAATTCAGGTCAACGGCATCGTCCGGGTCGACGAAGCCGATGAATTCGCCGACTGCAATGTCCAGACCGGCATTGCGTGCTACGGCAACGCCTTGATTTTTGGGAAAGTCGATCACCGTAATCCGAGTGTCTCTGGCTTCATATTCCCGCAAAATGTCTATCGAGTGGTCTGGGGAGCCGTCGTTGATACTGATGATTTCAATCTCTTTCAGTGTTTGATTGCAGAGGCTGTCCAAACATCGGCGGACGTAGTTTTCGACCTTATAAACGGGAACGATGATGGATACTTTAACGGCAGTCGGCATGGACGCGATTCTAGCAAAACTGTCGGAAAAGTAAATGGGGCGAAACGTGAAACGCCAGAACAAAAGCCGGAATGAAACAACGTGTAATGACGGATATTTAGCCGGTACTCCGGTGTCCGTCATTGCGCTACGCTCCATTCCGGCTTTTGTGAACAAAACCATACGCCGCACAAGTGCGGCGGCTAAAAGAAAACGCTAAAACTACCATAGCATCGCCTCCTCTCCCAGCGGAGCGGCATCTTGCCAATCGCCAGCGTCCCAATCGCCATTGTCAACGGCGGCATTGTCGAGAACGATAATCGGGTCGGCAACATAGCCTTCGTCCACATAGCCCTCGTCAACGTAACCCGCATCCGCTCCGGCAGTCGCCGCATCAATTTCGATGATCTGCCCGATCCTCATTATCCCTTTTCTGTCAATGGTTCCGCCGCCCCAATACAGCGTCTCAATGCGTCCTTTGCTATTGTCGAGATAACCGCCGTACATCGTGTATGTGTCGATGTTACCTTCGTTGCGGCAGTTACCATTATGCTGTAGGACATTGTTAACGGTGCCTTTGGACCAGTTGTTGAGCGTGCCGGCATAGATTTCAATATCGTGAATTGTGCCAGTGTTAGATACCTGTATATTGGTGTCTTTGCCCACTCCAGAGCCATTGAACATTTTCCCGCCGTAGGATATGGCAGGTGCATTCCCATCGTGTATGATGATCTTTTTGTCCGCCGTTTTCACGCCGAAGGGCTCTCCATACACAGTTCCTTCGCTGATATCCAGAATGAATTTATTGTTTTTTGTATTGGGCAGGTAGCGTCCTGCGTTCAGCGAGTCCAGCGTTACCCAGAATTGATCGATTTTTGCGCTGAAACCCCAGCCGGCTTTGTGGTAAATGTCCTCGAAGTTGTGGTAGAATCCCGATATTTTCAGTTTTCCTCCTGCCAGTCCGACCCATTCGTGTCCGACGGACATCTCGTCCCCGTCGTAAATCCACAAGCCGGGCAAGAGTCCGTCGAGTCCTTCGTCTTCGTCCATGATGACGACCGGCTCTTCTTCCTGGTAGGGTTCGTCGTAGGGTTGTTGAAATTGTGCGTACGCGGATGTGAGTCCGCCGAGCGTCATGTCCGCAACAAGTGCCGCCCCGGTTAGTGTTTTTTGAATGTAGGAAGTCATGATAGTTCTCCTTATATTAGGGGATTAAAGTTAGCGGTTAGCAACTGTTGCCAACCTGTCTATTAGGTATATGGTAAAAGAGACACGAAATGCGACAAGGAAAATGAGAAATTTTGGAAATTTTGGAAAAAAGAAGAAAAAGAGCAAAAAGAGCCGGAGTACCGGCTAAATAACCGCCGCGATTGCGCGGTGTATATTAGCCGCCTCGCCTGCGAGGCGCAGCAGAGTTCCGCAATCGTCAGATTGCGAATCAAAGAGCCGGGGCTGTGCATAACGCAGTCCCCGGATTGTTTACACCCCTTCGATTTCCTCTTTCGTTAGTCCGGTGATGCTGGAAATATCTGCAAGGGAAAAACCCTTGGATTTCATCATTCGGGCAGTTTCCATTTTTCCTTCTGCTTTTCCTTCTGCTTTTCCTTCTGCTCTGCCTTCTGCCCTGCCTTTTGCCAAACCTTTTGCCAAGCCTTCTTCCAAGCCTCTTGCTCTGCCTTTTCTGGTCGCATTTCGCATCGTGGCAGCATAGTCCATGCGCCACAACTCATGTTTGTCGTACTCCATTCGTGCCTCTTCGTCCGCCGATAACTTCTTCACGACCGCAACCACCTTCTTAAAAACCGGTTTCTTTTCTGCTAACATATCGTATTCCTCCTCGCTCTTTGCGCGAATCAACATCATCCAATCAAACAAGTCCGTCTCGTCACTCTTCTTCGGCAATTTCGTCAATTCCAAAGTGTTGATTTCCTGAACATTCGTCAACTCAATTTTGTTTTTGGCATCGTAAAATCGGAAACGGTGATGATACGCCTTGCTCCCGGCAATTAAATGAAAGTCCGTAATGATGACACTAATTACCGGTTTGATGACATCATAATCGTTGCCTTCGCCGATTTGTTCGGTCAGCATTTTTGCTTGATAGAACAATATTCGTTTTTCCAGCGGCGCATCGGGTTCCACTTGAATTTCAACATCGATAACGTTGCCGGATGTCGTGTGAATCTTCACATCGAGGATTCCTGCTTTGTCTTTGTTGTATTCCTTTCTTACATTGAGATCGACGATTGTAACCTTCTTGTATTCCTCCGTAGGCAAGTCCAGCACAGCCTGTAAAAATGCCGTCAGTAAATCGACTCGGCGAGCATCGCCAAAGACCAACTTGAAGACGAAATCATTCTTGAGCGGAAACAGCCGGAGTGGAGCATTGCCATTCTTCTTTGCCATGAGTGTATTTTACCAGAACGTTGCAGGGATGCAATCATTTAGCCGGTACTCCGGCAGGGACTATTGCAATCGGCAAAATATCATGTACAATGTACACATAAATTGAAATGCAGTCCGGCACGTTGCCGGAGCGATTGAATTAGAGTTCGTCAGCAATTCAAAAGCCGTGTTAGCCGCCTCACTTGTGAGGCGTATTTAACGCGGATTGGTTGACTTCACGGTCAAAACTGCTTGCAGTGTGAAGATGACTAAAGGAAATGAATAAGCGGCGTGCTTCCGAAAGGGAGCGTGCGCATTTCCTATGGGAATCTTCAGCGACGCTGCCTTGAAAACAGCGGGCACCACATTTGACCGTGTGAAGAGAACCATCTTTTGAACGCACCGCTCCTGTCTTGAGTGGTCTTGCTTGCCGTCGCTCTGTACCCTTTGTATCGGAAACGAGACAATGCCCAACTACTATTACTACGACACAAATGGACAGAAATACGGGCTCATCGACGATCAGCAACTCAGATCATTGGCGGCGCAGGGCATTATCACACCGAACACTCCGCTAGAAACAGAAGGCGGACACAGAGGAACCGCAGGACAAATTCCCGGATTGTTTCCCAACGCACCCCATCAACCCCCTACACAACCAAATACCAACAGCAGAATTCCATTAAGCAGAAGGAAATATGAACAAATTAACAAATACTTTACGTCTCCCGGCGGGTGCTTTGCTCCTGCCACCATAACAGACGACGAGTATGAGCGGATGGTGAGGGATAAACTCAATGGACTCGGACTAAAGAACAGGGCGATTGCAAAAATCGGTTTACATCCCGACCAACTGAAGGAAATACCTCCCGTTTTTCTGCATGGGTACAGTTTCGATAAAATCGGAGAGGACAGTACAGCCGCAGTTTCAGCGAACCAACTCTTGAAACTCATCCCCGTCATAGGCGACTTCTTGCCCTCAAACGCACCCGATACTGCTGGAGGTGCCGCTCAAACACTCACAAAAGTCGGCACTGATGGATTGTTAAGGACTTCTAAGTACGATGCTACATGGCTGTTTTTCAGCAGCACGCAGATATATGTTTATAAGTACACGTTGGATATGACTTCCGATAGCATGAAAGAGGTCATTCGTGAATACTTTTATAAAGACATTACCAACTTTTCGACGGTATTTACGTCTATTACTTCGCCACCGCCGCCGCCACCGAATGCTACAGGTTGTTTGTCAAATAATACAGGCTGCTTGGGTGGGGGACAAAGAACACGTGAGAATTTTGTGTTCATGCTTATTGTTCCGGGCGATGAGTTTTCATGCTCTATAGGCGGTGTAGCCGACGCGGAGAAGTCCGTACACGCCATGAAACAGTTGATGAGAAAAAAGAAGGGTTAACATGTCCAGTATCACCACAGACGAAGATTTTGGTCCAGATGGATACATTACCACTTTGCATCCTGAAGGGTCTTTTAACAATGTCCAATTCGGAGGGCGGGTATTAGTCCGCCCCGACATTGATTATGTAAAAGCAGTGGTCAACGTTTTAGTTCCGGTAACCATACGGCTCCAATTCGCTTGGCGTATTTTGGCATAAGCGAACAGGGAGTCAGCGGTACGGCACCGGCGATGTTTAGCAGTCTCGGATTTACCAGCGATGACGGAACGCCGACTGGCAACAGAATACCAGTTCCCGGTTCGTTTACGTTCCTGTGTTCCGCATTGCACGATTCCGAACCGCCACACAAGCAGAAGGTTGTGGTACAGCCGTACAACGCCAACGCATCGGAACTAGCGAGGCAACTCAAACAGCACAATTTCCAAGCGGAAGTCGTGTAATTGTAATCGTGTGGAGGATTGAAAATGAAAAAGTGGAAAGAAGGATGGCTGGATGTTGACAGTTTGACGCATCCTTCTCGTTTTCGTGCAATGTCGCAGGAACGAGATGCATTGTTTGAAAAAATGGACAATGAAACAGACTCTAACAAAAAGGTAGAATACTGGATACAGGCAGCCACCATATTTCGGGATCAGTTGAAAATGATAGTACAGGAAAAACGAGCAGGAAATATAATGACGATTCGAGAAGGCGATGACGTTTTTAGGATTGTTCGGAAGCCTCGTTAATATAATCGCTCATTTCTTTCATCAGTTCTTTTACTGCCTCTGATTGAGTGGGGATTTGTCCTTCTTCGTATGCGGTTTTTATACGTTTTCGTGTTACATCGTGTATTGCGGTGATGTTTGCGGACTGAATATCCGTGTTTAGGATTTGTTTGAGCGTTTCTGTCATCGTTTTGGCGGAACGATACGGATTTTCCCGAACTCGGTCAAGGGCAATTTTATCCTTGACTAATCCGAGCCGGGACTCTAAAATAGATGAACAACCATTTTTACAGGACAGGGTGAGCAACATGACCGCAACACAAGATAAATGGCTAAACAGGTTGCCGGACTCTTCGGAATCCAGCGGTACGTATTGGGCGTATTGTGCGTGGACGCTAAACATAGAATTAGCGACGGTGGAGTGGATTGCGGAGACAAAAACGCACAAAATCTGCATGCCGTATTTTGGCGTTGTGATGTCCCATTCGGGGGGGGGTACGTTCATGCGTGACCATAGATGGTTACGCATTGAGGAGCCGGACATGGCATCGCCCGATTGGATAGACAAACTTCCTGATTTGAGCGGGGAGTATTGGGCTTGTAACATTGAAACGCAAGAGACTTTTGTAGTACGAGTGGGTTCGCCTTGCGGTATTGATGAACCCGAAGATGGGTTTGAAACGGTATACGTACCGGAATTCGGTTCGGCTCGGAGCCTTCCGAATTATAATGCCTTTTTACGTAACCACCGATGGTTAGGAATAGTCAGACCTTCGCCGCCTCCCGAAACCCCAGAAGAGACACGAACAAGGCGGCATCATGAATCTTATGTAGAATATGAAAGACGACACACAAAGTTATCGGAGGACAGGGCTGCTGCGTATGAACGTCTAATTAAGGCGATGGAACGGGCTAGGGAACTGGGGTGCAATGACGATGAAATACATGCGGAATACAAAAGACAGTACAGGGAGTTCCGTGAGGACAGGAATAAGGCATACGAACGTCTAGATAAGGAACTGAAGTGTCTTCATGATGCAGCGGCGGAAGGTTCTACATAGAGTCAATTTCAGGATGGAATTTACGCACAATGCCTAATATGCGTTGTCCTTCCATTTTTTCTTCTTTCGTATTTGGGTTGTACTTTGCCTTATCGCCAGTGAAGTACAGTTCATTAAATGCAACACGGGTGGATTTTGACAGATACGCATTCATCCTTTCTAACTTTTCCATTGTTACAACATTTTGACAGAATAGTTCAAAGGTATGGACAAAATCATCTGAATACTCTTCCCATGCTTCTTGATTGCGTTCAATGAGTTCACCTATCAACGCAGCATCTCCTATGTTTTTTGCCTTTGCATAGTTATGTTCATCTGTCATTTCTGTGCAATCCGCTCCTCCTTTTTGTTTTTTCTGCTCATCAGTCATGCTATTTGGGGCTAGTGGGTTTTTCCTTTCTTCGTCTTTTGTAAAGTCAGCAAGATTATCTACATGGGTGTTGAATACACCGAGTCCGCTGTAGCCCATTGCGGCATGGGCGTTTGCCTGTAGTCCTTCGAATACTGAAATGTCTGCTATCTGTTGCATCGCTTTGTCCCCATTGTTATAGTCCCGCTATTGTACCATAAATCCGTTGTTGCGGTAGTCTTGACGCATCGGCGACGCTTGCCTATTCCAAAACTTGCGATGCTGCGTTCTTGTGATACAATGCGTTGCAATCCAAAGTCGAAGTATTATAATACCGTCTATGAGTGAGAGAATCGAAAAACCTGTTGATCCCAGAGACGTTGCTCATCCTTTTACGTTGCCCAATGGTACGCATTTGCTTTTGAAGCACATAACACAGAAGGATTTTGAAGACTTGGATGTCTGGGTGCGTCAGCAGTACATGAAGAACACCAACCAAGCAACAGAGGGAATGAACGTTGTTGAGAAGCAAGAGTTCAGACTTGCTGCACTTGCATACGCTGCAACGCTAACTTTTCAATATGGTGAGGGGCGGGACATCCTCTATGGGAGTGCGTGGGGGATGGCACGGCTGATGTATCAAATGATACAGAATCCGCCTTTTTCATTTGACGAATTCAAAGTGATGCTTTATCCTGACGGATATGTCAATCCTGAAGGAACGGAGTTGCTTGGCAGAATGCTATCCCTTACCAACACGGGTGCAATCCAACCGGACATAGAGACTCTTGCTAGAAAGGTAGTAGAATTGAACTATCCTAAATCCGAAAAGAGTGGTATAATCGAAAATACCATCAGTGACATGATGCGGGAAGCAATCGATACAGAGAAGACAAATAGTCGGTCTGCAATGACGCAAGAAGCGGCAGTTGCTTTGGGACGGATGGAGCAAAGTGTCGAAGACATCAAGAAGATGAATGCTGAACTGTTGGGTTCATGACCAGACGGCGACGTATTTATACTTGACTCATCGTTGTTGTTGCTCTTAACCAAGTTGCTGTTGCAACGGAGGGAGATGACAATGCTTTTGACGATATTGGGTTTGATGATGCTGGCTCCGGTGCTTGCCGGTGTATTTGTGGTTTGCGTTGTTTTGGGTGGTACGGCATTGGAAAAAATGGGGATAAATACCTTTCACTTGGTATTTCCTAATAATGGGAGAAACACGATGGAGAATGTACAGGGTTTGGCGGATATATCCTTGTTTGAGCAGAACACCGGGCAAGCGAGCCGCCCGTCGGGGCAAGCCGTTTTCAATTACTCGTTTGACCCGTCGAGCGGCTATACCGATATGCGTGGGCTGACCGCATACAACCCGCAATCTGATTTGGAGAGTCTAGACACCCAACTCCAACAGTTACAGATGCATGCCCGGTGGGAAAAGATTGACAGTACAACGACTCGGTTTCTTAATGATTTGGCGAACTATGACCAAAGCAAATACGGTGAAAAACTTGCCGAACATGAACAATTTGTTAGCGACATGGGTAGGTTGTTCTTGCGGGGTGTCAAGAACATAAACAAGCGCATTGAAGTCGGATACGAAAAAATGGAACGCCCGGATGTGAACGTCGATCCGGCATACCGGAATGCGTTCAATGAAAAAGTACGAGAGGTTAGAGATTTTCTAGCATCTATTGGCAGATGATGTATTCCTAATCTTGTGCATCTATGATAGAATAGCCCGGTCAGTGTCGGGCTATTTTCTTGCACAGAATCTATGGCTAAACAACCCGAAGTCAACGTACAGGTAAAATTACTTTTTCAAGAAGCCGTCAAGCAGATGACGAGGGCTCTGACTGATGCTGCATCGAATATTAAGGTTGGGCTTGGTGTAGAAGACGGCAACATAAAAAAAGTCATCGACCAGTTACAGAAGTTTTTTGACGAGAAGGGCAAGGTTCAATTATTCAATCGGGATACCAAAATCGAAGAGAGCGAACTGGCGGCATACGCTGACAAGTTCGTCAAGATGTTTGAAAAGATTTTAGATGCGAAGCCTGCGCAATCTATCCGTTTCAAAGCGGACATGGAAACTATCAAAAAACAGGTGAAGGATTTCATGGCATACATGGAAGCCGACATGCCGGAGCGGGCGGAGAAGGTGGCGCAGCAAATGCTCAAGGGCATTCCTTCACTTTTTGAACGACTGAATACGTCGATGATGACGGACGGCTTGAAGAAGTCATTGGCTGGCGTTGGCGAGGAAGTCAAAAAGATGGCAGACTCCGCAAAGAGCAATCTGTCTCAAATGGATGCGGCGTTTACCGCAGCCCAGAAGTCTGTTGAAGGGTACAAGTTTTCATTTAATTTTGACGACAAAGAGAAGGTGGAGCGGTCGTTACGCATGCTCGACAAGTTGAAGCAACGGTTTGACTCCGGGAAAATATCGGCGGATGATTTTAGACAGAAGGTGGGTGTGATAGAAAATGTTTTGTCCGGTATCGAAGTGCCGCCCGGTCTACTTGACTCCATTAACACCATCAGAGATTCCTTGACCAAGATAGCACCGGAAGAAGCAATCAAAAATGCCGATATGCTGCTGGGACGGTTAGAGGCGATTCAGAATGTGAAATTGGATGGGAGCAACATCGATGATTATGTTAGAGGGCTCATTTCACTTTCGATTGCTACGAAGGATTTAGACCCGAAGCAGTACAGCGAGTTGGCGAACATGATAGATACTGCTACGATTGCCGTTGACAATTTCCAAAAAGGAACGAGCGGTATTGCCGCTGTTAGCGAAGCATTGGGAATGGTTGAGCAGTCTGCTGAAAAAGCAAATACTAAACTTTCTGATATTCATGTTGGCGGAGCCGGTGTGTTTGACAAACTCAAGACGGAAGTAAACGACATCAAAGACGAGACGGATAAGGCTGCGAGAGAGATTGCCGTTGGACTTGTTGAAGTTGGGCATGCGATGCAGAACGTAGCGAGTGCGCCGGGTGAGTTCCCTCCGATGTGGATGGTAGAACTCATGAACTTGCTGAAGCGGGTCATGATGGAAGCCGACACAACTGGTGAGCATATCAAAGAGATTTTAGATGTTGACGACAAATTGATAAAAGTCAAAATCGACGCTGATGCTGGCAATACTTTAGAAGAGTTGAATAAGGCGGTTGCAGCGATGGAGAAGGTCGACGCAACGGTCAATGACATTGATTTTACTAAAGTGTTTGACGTTGGTACGGCGGTGACGCTGAAGGAGAAGTTTGTCGACCTTGCGAATCAAATGCAGGGTGTACGAAAGGAATACCTAGAGACAACGCAAGAGATAGATGCATTGAAATTGAAGGCAGAGGAACAAGGCGGTTCTTTAGCAAAGGAGGACATTGATACTCTTGTAGCGTTGCGCAAGGAGTTAACAGGATGCGAAGAGAAAGCCGCACGTATGCGTGGGCAGTTTCGACAGTTACATACCGAAATAAATAAATTTCAATCTGTTACGAATACGATTGAGAATTTACAAGGTGCGCTCAATAAAGTGCAGAATCAGTTCCGTGATTTGCAGATGATGGGTGTTCCTATCCCCCGTGAATTTGTCAATATACTTGGATATGCGAATACTGCTCTCATGGGATTGAAGGGTACAATGGGCGGACTTTCGACTGCCTATAAAACCATGAAGAAGTTTTTCGAAGTGCAAGATATAAAAAATTGGGCTGATGCACTGAAAACTGGAAAGGGTATTTTAGGTAATTTAAAGAAGGGCATTTTTGGTGGCGATGGAGGTGGGAGTTCGTCAGGAGCATCGCAAAAAACACCGGGAGATAAGGCTGCGGAGGATCAGAAAAAAGCCGCAACGAAACAAGGGCAAGCGTCTGATAATCAACAGAAGGCATCAGCCAATCAAAACAAAGCGTCATCTAGTCAGGGAAATGCTGCGCAGTTACAGATGAAGGCAGCCCGGATACAATTAGAGGCTGCGACAAAACGAATGCATGACGGGGCGACTAGAAAACAACAGCAACAGCAACAGCAGCAGCAGCAAAGTAGAAAAACCGGACAGCAGGGAGCGCAGGATACCGGTACGGAAATGCCCGATGGTGAACGGCAGAGACAGCAGCAAAGACGGCGTACTTTTGAGGAACGTCAGCGTAGAGAACGAGCGCAACGTAGTATGCGGTTACAGCAAGGGAAGAAGATGAGCCGACCACCTACACCGCCTCCAAAGCCCCCCACACCGCCCCCAAAGCCTCCAGTACCACCACGGCCGCCTGTGGGGGCAGGAGTGGGGGCTGCTGGCGGTGCTGCGGGCGCAACGGCGACAGGGACGGGTGCTGCGGCTACCGCAAGTGCTGGTGCGATGGCAATGACGGCGATGGTTGTGCTTGGCGGGATTGCTATGATGGCAACCGGACTGGCAATGAACTATCGGAAGTGGAAAGAATACGAAGAAGAACGGTTCAAACGAGAAGCGACAACCAGCAAACATTTATCCGAAATGCGAATCCAAGCAATTACACAAGAGTCGCAGTTACGGATAGCAGCAATTGAAGCCGCTTATGATTTGGAGAAGATGCGTATTAAAAATCAGATGCAAATGGTGGAATACAGCATCATGAAGAACGCAGGAGATATAGCGGCGCAGGAGAAGTTGTTTGCGATAGAAGAGCGTCGAGCGAAGGCACAGAAAGATGCAGATTTATTGCGTAAAGAAGCAGCGCAGGTTGCCGAGCGATTTGAGTTGTCAATGACGCAACGCAAAGAGAAGCAAGCGCAGAATCGTAACTTGAGGGCTGACACGGGTAGATTTTGGGGTGACATGGCTATAGGTGCAGGTGCTGGTGCTATCGGCGGTAGTTTTATACCGGGAGTGGGTACTACTATTGGTGCTGTCGGTGGTGCGATTATCGGTGGTGCAACGTCGCTTTATCGGGGTAGAGGTAGTTTGCGTCCGCAACTTCGGTCAGAGACGGGTGAAGTGATGGATGAATCCATGTCGAAGTCTGTGCGTACTGGTATTTTTGGATTGCGTGTTAACAAAGAAAAACTTGCCCGTCTGCAAAAAGACATGGAGCGGTTGGACAACGAAGTCAACGCTGCGATGGAGGCACGATTCAAAGCAATAAATGCAGAATTTCAGGGTGCAATAGGTACGGTATTAGAGGGAGTAGAACTCACGCCAGAAATGTCCAAGTCGCTCAAGCGTACTGTTGCGGAATACGATGCTGCTATAAAAGATTTATCACAAAAATCGGAACAGCAGGTTGCGGCTATGTGGGAAGGCGGCATGGATGCGTTCTTGAAGAGAGGACAGAAGACTACAGAAAGACATTGGGACTCTTGGCTCACGGGTAGAAGCACAGAGTATATTATGGGGCTAGACGCATCCGGCAAGCAAGTTAGGAAAACTGCAAAGGAATGGGAGAAGTATTATGCGAAGAACAAGGATGCAATTGACAAGGCGACCGCAGAGGCGAAGAAGCAAGAGGATGCGATGAAGCGGCAGCGTGATGAAAGTCTTGCCCGTTTGAAAGGGGAGGCGGATTACCAACGCACTTTACAAGCACTCCGGGACGCTCGTATCAAATGGGAAATCGAACGTGAGAAAGAGTTGCGGAACAAGTTGGATGAGTTGTACAAAGCGTCGTTTGATAGGTTGGCGAACTGGCGTGATGCATCCGGTGCTGGCGATGAGCAGGCGACGAAGACTGGTGCGATGCGAACACGACATGCTGTCGAAGAGTCGATGGCTAAAAATGAAGAAGAGTTACGTCTCATTCGGATGCGTCACGCACGAGAGAAAGCAGAGAGTGAAAACCTGTGGAAACTTGAAGCCGAGCAGAAGAAGGAATTGTTTGATTTGGGGCTGCGGCAGATGGAGGAACTGCACAAGAAGGCGGTTGATAGACATGTTGCCTACAACAAACTGCGCATGGACAATGAGGTCAAGATATTTGAAACCGTCATTGCGAATCGAAAGCGGGAGCGGGATTTATTCCAACGTTCAATGGATAGACAGTTGGATAGGACAATTGCTACTATGGATACTTACGGGAAATCCCAATTTGACGTGGAGCGGGATTTGGCGTTGATTGCGATTGCCGAGAAGTACGACAATCTTATAACGAATTTGGAAAAACAGCAGGCGACTCGTGATACCGCTGCGGTTGCTGCCGAAGAGGAAACGATGTTCAAAGAGCGGGAGAAATTACAAGAAGAGCAGGACAAGGAACGAGCAGCGTTTGAAGAGCGACTTGTGATGAAGAAACATGAGTTGGAAATGCAGTTGTTGAAAATTAGGTTCAAAATGCAGTTAGAGCAGATTCGGGTAGAAGAGGAATATCGGCAAGAGTTAAAGAAGCAGCGTGATAAGGCAGCGGCGGGTGGGGACGTTGCTGGAGGGAAGGCAGCAGCAGATAAAATGAATTTGGACACGTTGAAGAACATTACCGGTCGGAAGGATTTAGCGGATAAGAGTCAACTGACAGAGCAGGACTACGTGAAAATAGGGCAGCACGTAAGAGCATCCATTGGTGCGATTGACACTACGCTATCGCAATCGCAAGCGTATGGCGGAACTAAAGAATCGTATGAAAATACAAGGGAAGCGAGAGTACGTGCGGAGATGGGGAACAAGGCTTACGAAGCCGAAGGAAAAGAAGCCGATAAAAAACGTGAAGAGGCTAGAAATAAGATTCGTCTTCAGATGATAGACGAGGAAATAGCGAGAGAAGAAGAGAAGAGAGATGCCGCAAATAGAAGAGCAGTGGAAGCAGAGAAGAAAAGACAAAATTCGGCAGCAACTGCAACTATGCAAGAAGGTTGGATTGCAGAGGGTAACACCAGTACCGCAGTACGAGAAGGAGCCATACGGAATAGAGTAAATGAATCTATGCACAGAGAAGCGGCAGAAGAAGCCGCAAAAGACAGTGCGGCATCGACGGCAAAAATAACCGAATTGCAGAGAGGTAAAACAGAGATGGATACGCTCGGTAAAGCATACGTCGATGCAATGGCTGCCGCATCTTCAGAAGAACAGCGATTGCTAACAGAGGGCAATGCGATTGCCTACAAGATTCTGGAGGCTGCCATAGACGATAATAAAGAGATGCAAAAATGGATGGAGGAAAGTAAAGCATTGGCAAAAGAATCTGCGAAAAACCAAAGCGAGTTGGTCACATTTGATGGACAGAAAACGATAGAGCGTGATAGGCAAGAAGCAGACCAGCGTCGACGCAAGATGCAATCTGAAGAGGAACGAAACGCTCGTAATGACGCAGAACGAAAAGCACTTGAACGAGACAAACGAATGGCGGAAGAGCGGGCGAAAATCGAAGCCGAACGCAAGAAGCGGGAACAGAAACTTAACGCCGACCTTATCAAAATCATGGGCGAATCGGGACGGCGGCAGTCCGACATCGATACCGACTTCGCCCTCCAAA
>Ga0099364_10006419_pt1 | contig 17129 bp, 15 predicted proteins | sample TergutTh196P3_FD_73070 | JGI IMG/M metagenome (GOLD analysis project Ga0099364, IMG submission 73070) | Microcerotermes parvus P3 segment gut microbial communities from Pointe-Noire, Republic of the Congo - Th196 P3 | ecosystem: Host-associated > Arthropoda: Insects > Digestive system > Gut ... | reverse complement strand
CCCAAACGAAAATACAGGCCGCGGGGTTGACGGTTTCATGGTGGGCCCTCAGGGACTCGAACCCGGGACCAGCCGGTTATGAGCCGGCCGCTCTGACCAACTGAGCTAAGGGCCCATGCACGCCTCATTGAAGGGCGACAATTTATATATTATACACGTTTCCGGGGAAAACGCAAGAGGGGTTTTTGCAAAAACGCCGGGCAAACCTCCCCTTGCGCCCGCCGTCCCCGTCCGGTATAATATACCTGTATTCCCGCAACGCTTTACATACCGGAGGATCGCCGCCATGTACAAACGCATTGCCGCCCTGTTCCTCGCGCTCTGCCTTGCGGCCGGAACGCCTGCTTTCGCGCAGGAACCGCCGGAGGACAGCCGGCCCCAGGGGCTGGCCGCGATCTCCTTTGCCGGCGGGGAGCATACCTATTTCCGCTCTCATACATACACGCCGGCGGCGGACGCGGCGTTTGCGGCCAACACCCTGCTGCACGGGCGGACGCGCCTGACCGAGGAGCGCGTCCTCGCCTTCCAGCCGGGCGAAAACCTGCTGCCCGTCGTCACGGGACCAAGCACGATCTTCGGGCGCGGGCTGAACCTTCAGGAAGCGGTAAACCGCGCCAAAAGCCAGGGCTATGACGTGATCGGCGGCATCAACGCCGGCTACTTCAACGTGACCTACATGACGCCCATCGGACTGCGTATCCGTGACGGCGTCCTGACGAGCCTGAACTTCTGGACCCAGCCCGCCGTCGGCTTCTTCGCGGACGGCTCCGTGATCTTCGGAGAGCCGAATCTGACCATCCGCGTCACAAGCGGGGACGGCACGGTCGCCGTAGACCAGCTCAACCGGGTGCGAAGCCCCGATAATATCTTCCTCTACACACCGGATTTCGGGACCCACACGCAGATCACGCAAAACGGCTTGCAGGTCGTCCTGCAGGTCGAGGGCGATCTCGCGCCGGGCCGGACGCTGACCGGCACGGTCACGCGGGTGATCGAGGGCAACGCCTCCCACGTCTTCGCCGCGGGCGAAATGGTGCTGGCCGCCAGTACCCAAAGCGAGATCGACCGGCTGGCCTTCCTGCAAGAGGGTGACGCCGTGACCCTGACGGTTTCCTGCTCCGACGCGCGCTGGAACGACGCCGCGTTCGTCATGGGCGGCATGAGCAATCTTGTACAGGACGGTCAGAACCGCGCCGCCTCCGACAACACGCGCGCCCCGCGCACCGCCGCGGGCGTCACCGCCGACGGAACCGTCGTCCTGTACACCGCCGACGGCAGGCAGTCCGGCTACAGCGAGGGGCTGACCCTGGGCGAGCTGGCCGGGCGCATGATCGAGCTGGGGTGTGTGCGGGCCTTTGAGCTGGACGGCGGCGGCTCGACGACGATGTTCGCCCGCCTGCCCGGCGAGACGGAGGCGCAGCTTGTCAACCGGCCTTCCGGCGGCTCGATGCGCCGCTGCGCCGACTTTATCCTGCTGTGCAACACCGCGCCCCTGTCGGACGGGAGCGCGGCGCGGCTGTTCCCGAAGCCCGCGTACGCGGTGATGATGCCGGGCGCGGTGATGGATTTTTCGCTGCTGGCCGCCGACGAGCATTACCGCGCCGTGCCCGCCCCGCTCCGGGGCGTCGCCGCCGCGCCGGACGACAGCGCCGTGGGGGTGACCGACGGCCTGCGGTTCCGCGCGCTGCAAGCGGGCCGGACAGAGATTGTGTTCCAGGCCGAGGGCGGCGGTCCCGCCGGGACGGCGCGGGTGACGGTCACGGAGGTTCTGGATACCCTGACGCTGATCAGCGCGGACACGGGCCGTGTCCTGACGGAGCTGGCGGTCCCCGCCGGAAAGTCCGCGCGCCTGAAGGCGGAGGGGACGTGGAACCGCATGTCCGCGGCGCTCTCCCCCGATCTCTTTGAGTGGACGCTGGAGGGCGATATCGGGACGCTCACGCCGGAGGGCGTGTTTACCGCGTCCCTTGTGCCGAACCGGAGCGGGCGGATCACCGTCACGGGCGGCGGCCGGACGGTCTCCCTCCCCGTCACGGTGGAGGACGCTTATGAAAACGGCATTGTGATTGAGATTGAGCCGCCCGTGCCGGACGGGGAGACCGGCGAGCTGGTCTATCGCCTGACGGTGCGGGACGAGAACGGCGCGCCCTGCCCGGAGATCACCGTGCGCTGGAACGGGGCGGTTCTGACGGGCCTGGAGTGGGCGGGCGGCGTGACCGCCGAGGCGCGCGTTCCGATGCCTGAAAGCGGCCTGCATATCCTTTCGGTCGGGGCGGCCGACGTGCTGGGGCGGCGCGCGCAGGCGTCGGATACGCCGTTCTTCGGACGCCGGGACGCGGAGGATTCCATCGCCGACACCGTCCGGCCGGACGGCACGGACGAGTGGTACACGGGTTATGTCGACTTCCTCGACGACCGGGGGCTGCTGGACACGGAGCGCATAGACGGCCTGCGGGCCTACAGCCCGCTGCGCAGCGTCACGCGCCTGGAGGTCATGCGGATGCTGACGCGGATTTTGGAGCTGGATACAGCGTCTGATCCGGCCTCTCCGCTGCCCTTTATCGACATCGGCCACCTTGGCGAGGAGGATTTGGCCGTGGTGCGGGCCGTGACCGAGGCGGGGCTGGTCAGCGGCAAGCCGTCGGAGGCGGGGCCGCTGCTGGACGCGGACGGGACCATGACGCGCGCCGAGCTGTTCTATATCCTGTACGCGACGCTGCCCCCCGGCCACGCGCGCTCCCGCCTGACGGGCTTTACCGATACCGCGGACATCCCCGCGTTCTCCCTGCGCGCAGTGCAGACGCTGGCGGGCATGGAGGTCGTCAGCGGCGCGGGCGGGCGCATCAACCCCCTGGCCCCAATCACACGGGCCGAAACAGCCGCGCTGATGTGCCGGTTTTATTATTGATGTGAGGGCGCTTTCCCACGCACAAAAAACGCCCGATTCCTTGAACGCTTTCCTAAGGGATATAATGACATATCCGTGATTGCGTGTTCGTTACGCAGAAAATTTATATTAGCTACGGGAGGGAAAAGAAAATGCATTTGAAAAAAGGTTGCAAGTTATTTGTAAGAGTTGATTTTAAGACCGGAGAAAATGAAATGACAGGTCAGGACTTCGAGAACCATTTAACGTATGTTAAAAATATTGCTAAAGAGCGGTATTTTTTAGGCGGCGGGTTTTCAAATACAGATGGAGGAATGTGCCTTTTTGAAGCTCAAAACATTGAGGATGCGCAAAAAGTTGCCCAAAACGACCCGATTATAGAAAAGGGGCTTTACCGCTCCGAAATTTACGAATGGGATTTAGCAGTATTGTCGGAAGATTGAAAATAAGCATTTTCTACGTGGCTGTGAATGAGCAAGCGTCCGTTTGGTCATACACTCCGTGTATGACCAAAAAAACCTGTACTACATACCGTCATTGCGGGCTTGCCCCGCAATCTCCCGGGGACAACTCGCTAACCGGGGGATTGCGGGTCAAGCCCGCAATGACGAAAACGGCGGGGCGGAAAACCGTGTAGGGGCGCGCATTGTGTCAAGCGTGACATGGTTTACACTTTGTCCGGGGACATGGTTTACACTTTTTGCGTATCTCTTGTTGTGTCTCAAGCCTTGGAAGGAGGCCGTAGGCCGACTGGAAAGGCTTGAGACATAAGGGGTTTGATCGGGAGGGGTAACCTTTCAGCTCAAATTTTGAATCCCTTGTGCTGCAATGAATCCCGTTCAAAAAAGTGTAAACCATGTCCCCGCGCTTAACACATTGCGCGTCCGCGGGCGGCAGATTGCCGCCCCTACAAAGGTTTGTGCCCTAACATGACGTATGCGTAGGGACGCCATATATGGCGTCCGCCGTGTCCCCCCATTTTGCGTGTTGGGAAAACGGGCGGACGCACACAGTGCGTCCCTACAGGGCATGGGGGAATCCCCGTAGGGACGACCGTCCCGGTCGCCCGCGGACGCCATATATGGCGTCCCTACACATACATCATGTTAGGGCAGTTCCCTGTGGAGACAGCAAAGAAAGTGCAAGGGTATGGGCGGGAAGAACAAAGAAGGCAAACAGAGAGAAAACCTGAAACCGAGGCCAGGACAGCTAAAAAAGGACCCTTACGGTAAACAGCTGTGTCTCGCACAAACAAAACCCCCGTATGACCCGCGAGAGGGGCTGGGGGACTGCCAAGTCCCCCAGTGGGGGGTTCCGGGGGAGACCTCCCCCGGAAATGCCTGAACACCACCCAAACCAACAGCCGCACGGGCAAACGGTGAAAACCCTTTCCCCGAAGTTTGCGGATAACCCTGCGGGACGCCGAGGTCTGCGTCCCCTACGGTGTGTGCGGTGGGGCAAAGGCGGACGGGCAAACGGTGAAAACCTTCCCCCGAAGTTTGCGGATAACCTGCGGGACGCGGAGGGCCGCGTCCCCTACGGTGTGTGCGGTGGGGCAAACACGGCGCGCGGGCAAACGGTGAAAACCTTCCCCCGAAGTTTGCGGATCACCCGCGGGACGCCGAGGTCTGCGTCCCCTACGGTGTGTGCGGTGGGGCAAACGCGGCGCACGGGCAAACATTTTCCTTGCGGATCGGGACAATAGATGGTATAGTGTAGGGGATTGCAGCACAAGAAGGGATCGTCTATGAGCGACACTCCCCGCTTCCACCTTTCATCCATTCCGCCGGACGGTCTTGTGTCCCTGGAGGGTCCAGAGGCGCGGCACGCGGTCCGGGTTCTGCGCCTGGGCGCGGGCGACGCGCTCTGCGTATTCGATGGGGCGGGCCGTGAGGCTTTGTGCCGCGTTACGGAGGCCGCGCGCGGCCGCATCCTCGCCCGCGTGGAATCGGAGCACGAGGCCCGCCATCCCGAACCGGCGGTGCGGCTGTGCTTTTATCCGTCGCTCTCGAAGGGCGAACGGTTTTCCTGGACGCTCCAGAAGCTGTGCGAGCTGGGCGCGGCGGAAATCACGCCGGTCCTCTCCCGCCGCTGCGTGGTCCGCGACTGGACGGAACAAAAGGCCCTGCGCCATCGTCGAATCCTTACAGAGGCCGCCAGACAGTCCGGGCGCGGGCACCTGCCCGTTCTGCACGGCCTGACGCCGCTGGAGACGCTGCTTCCGCGGCTGCGGGACGGAATCACGCTGTTCTGCCACGAAACGGCCCCAATCGGTCTGAAGCAGACCCTGGACGCCTCCGGAGCTTTCCGCGCGGCGCATGTGTTCACCGGTCCGGAGGGCGGCTACGCGCCGGAGGAGGCGGCCCGCGCGCTCGAGTGCGGCGCGCGTCCCGTGCGCATGGGGAACGCCGTCCTGCGATGCGAGACCGCCCCGCTGACCGCCGCCGCCGCGCTGCTGTACGCCGCGGGGCAATTATAGACAGAAAAGAGAAGGGGGTTGTGCGATATGGCTTCCGCCCGTAAGCACCCGTCGGACCGTGCGCTCCAGATGGACCGAAAGCGCAAGGAGGACGAACGGTTCACCTACCGCGTGCTGATCACCTTTGCCGTTACGGCGGCGCTGTTCTTCTTCGCGCTGAACCTAAGCCGGCAAGCCGAAACGCTCTCCGGCCAGAGCTATTTGGATCTTATGAACGCCGTGACGCTCTGGACGCTGGCCGCCGCGGGGACGCTGGCCGCCGCCGCGCTGGTTTCGCGTTTCTGCCTGCGCCGCCGCGCGCTGACCGTGTGCCTGGCCTATGCGGCTGTGGTCGCGGGCGTTGCGCTGGCCGCCGCGCAGTTCATCCGGTATCTGTCCGACCATCAGCTCCCGCTGGCGGTCATTCTGGCGGGTCTGGCGCTGCTGTATCTGCTGTATTACATCTATCCGCGCGCGTTCATGCTGCTGGCAGTGATCTCCAGCGGCGGAGCGCTGGGGTTCTGGCTGATGCGGCGTGTCCTGTATTCGGGCAGCTATGGCTGGGTCCATCCGCACCGCGTCTGGCCGGGCCGCGCCACGCTGCCCGTGATCGCGTTCGCGCTGGCGATTTTGCTGACCAGCGCCGCCCTCCTGCTTCTGCGCGCCCGAAAGGGACGCGCGGGCCGCCTGACCGTTCTGCCGCCCGACACGCAATACCGCGGTCTACTGGCCACCTGCGGGCTGCTGGCCGCCGGACTGCTGGCCACGGCCGCTTTCGGCTGGATGGCCGCGTGGGTGGCGATGATCGCCTGCTTCGCGTACCTGTTCATCGCGGCGATTTACTATACCTCCAAGCTGATGTAACCTTTCGGCTTGTAAATGCCGCTGCTGCAATGTAACATCTAAAACATGACCTCTATGCAGGGACGCCATGTATGGCGTCCGCGGGCGGCGGGGGCGGCCTATTGGTTTTCCCGCGCCCGTTTTCCCGCGCCGACTAAACTCAAACTACAGCCCATGCCCATGAAAAACGCGGTCAGCCCATGCGAAACCTCTGTAGTATGCGTTACCAGTAACGCAAGAGCCGTAACCAGCAACCCAATCCTCATAATCTGAATGCCTTTTAACATGGTAAAAACCTCCTGATCAAAATTCCCGTTGGGCGTATACCTTTTGTGACAGCGCATACGAAACCGCAAGAAGCAATGCCGATGCCGCTGACATGATGACAGCCACCAATACGGCATTGCCGGAAGCCCAGGCAACAGCCGACATCAACCATTCCTGAAACGTATCGACGGCGCTCCAAAGAACAAAGAGCGCGGCAATGACCACAGAAACAAAACCGATTGGGAGGATGAATCCGATTAACTTTCCCTTTGCGTACCCCAGCTTAAACAACGTCGGGAAGGTTGAGAGATTGAGTATGGCGTAAAACAATACGCTGGCGCATATTATTAAAAGCATTGCGGGAAAGTCAGCATGGAATGTGCGCGGATAAATAATTGTCCTTCCATAAAAAAGGGCAGACAATGTCACGGTAAGGATGATTCCGGCGGCCAGCCCGATGGACAGCATGAGGAGCGACAAGCCAAAACGTGCTTTTACAATGCTTCTCCGCGTAACCGGCAGCGTCAGGTAGAGATTGTCGAGCTTCCCTTTTTCTTCGACGGCGAATGGGTTTACGGAAAAGGAAAAAAACATATACACCAACATCGGGATGATGACCGCGACATGAAAGAAACCGTACAGGCTTATGGCCAGCGGAATAATCATAAATCGCCTGTGATACACTTTCATACCCAGCCAGTCGAGCTTGATCATGTTAAGCATTTTTTGACCTCCTCTCCATATAGACGATACAATCGTCTATCGCCGCGCGTTCTGTGATCGCGTCTGGCGGCAATCCTCCGATATCCTCCAGCGTCATGAGACATTCGTAACCGTTACTGTGTTCGCGCAATCCAATAGCGGCTTTCCGTTTTTCTTCCGGCAACCTGCCTCCGCGCACAACGCAGTGACGGCTGACAAGGTCGTCTTTGCCGCCGCAAAACGAGATCGCCCCGTTGCTGATATATACAATCATGTCGGCGATACGTTCCAGGTCGCTGGTGATATGGGTGGAAAAAAGGATTGTCCGCTCATCCTTCACCATGTATTCGCGCATAATGTCCAATATTTCGTCACGAGCCACGGGGTCAAGACCGCCCGTTGGTTCATCCAGCAGCAGCAGCTTTGCGTCGTGGGAAAGATGAACCGCCATTGCGAGCTTCATTTTCATGCCCCGCGATAAATCCTTGAATTTCTTGTTTGTGTCAAGCTCAAAGCGCGACAGATACTTCCGGTATTCACTGCCGTCCCAGCCGCGGTAAAAGGGTTTTATGCCTTTCTCCACATCAAGCGGCGTCCAATCCTCTTGAAAATACGGTTGGTCGAGCATAACGCCCAGCTCTTCTTTGACGGTAACATCACCATCCGGCTTATTCAGCAAGCGGATTTCGCCGCGATCGACGTGTATCATGCCAAGCATGGCTTTGAGCGTCGTGGTTTTCCCCGCGCCGTTCGGGCCCACGAATCCGCAGCATAACCCGTTCGGAACGCTGAAGCTGACACGGTTAAGCGCAAATCCGGGATATTGCTTGCATACGTCTTTGATTTCAATGGCGCTGCCCATGGAATGCTTCCTCCAATCTGCGTTGTAATTCGGCGAGGGTCAGCCCCGCCGCTTTGCCCTTGTTTGCCGCCGCGGCCAGCGCGTCGCCGACGGAACGCACATATTGTTCCCGAACCAGATCGGCATTGCCCTTGACGTAGCATCCGCGCCCTTGAACGGTATAGATCAGCCCTTCCGCTTCGAGGTCGCCGTATGCGCGGGTTGTCGTTATCACGCTCACCCGCAAATCCCGCGCGAGCTGGCGCATGGAGGTCAGCGGCTCGTCAGCCGCCAGCTCCCCTGAAAGTATCTGCGCTTTAATTTGAGCCTTGATTTGCTCGTAGGCGGGAATTTCGCTTTGCAGCGATACGATAATCGCCAGTTCAATCACCTCACTTTTACTGCATATATATAGTATACACACTATGTGCAATGATGTCAAGCGTTTTTTTGAATCAGCTTCAAACAGGAAAAAGCCCTTTCCAGTACACCGTAACATCTAAAACATGACATCCGTGTAGGGACGCCATATATGGCGTCCGCAGGCGGCCGGGACGGCCGCCCCTACAACCGGTATAAACCTTTAGATGTTACGGCGCAGTAGGGGCGCGCATTGCGCGTCCGCTGGAACCAAAGCCCTCCGGAGGACAGACCCTCCTGCGGCATCCAAAGCACCGGGCAGGGCCTCATCGGCCCTGCCCGGTGCTTTCTATCTGCCCTCACCAGTCCAAAATCCGATATCCGAACGCATTCAGATGCCGCGTGTCTCCCGTCCGGAATTCCATGGACTGCATGGGCTTGTACGACTTGTGCTGATGCCCGTATACATGCAGGCGCGGGCGCGCGCGCGCGATAAACGGGTGAAAGCACGCAAACCCCGTATGGAACGCGTCCTCTCCGTCGCCCAGGCCCAGAGCCGGCGCGTGGGTCAGGAAGATGTCAATCCCCCCGGCCCGCCGTATCCGGCACAGCAGCTTCCCGGCGCGGCGGGCCATCGCCCTTTCGGTGTACTGGTACGGCTCGGCGGGGTTGCCCCCCTGACAGCCGCCCAGTCCGGCAATCCGCAGGGCCGGGCCGTCCGGCGGCGTGACGGTCACGACACAGCCGTCGGCGCACAAACAGCCGCCCGGCGGCTCCTTCACAAAGGCGCGGTCATGGTTGCCCGGCACATAGACCAGGGGCTTTGCCGTCATCGTCACCAGAAAATCCAGATATTCGCGTTTTAAGTCGCCGGCGGAGAGGATCAGGGAAACGCCCTCCACAAGCTCCGGACGGTAATGGCTCCACAAATATTCGCTGGGCATGTCGGATACCAGGAGCAGTTTCAAGCGTTCGTCACCTCGCCTGCCTTTCCGGCGTAAGATAGCGTATCATCAAACGGGAGGGGTTTACCATGTCAAACAGGGAACCCGTTATGAAGCATTACCGAGGACGGCTTCCGATATCCGCCATGCTCGACCCCCGTCCGCTGTACGGATACGGGGGACGCTGGCCGGACGGGCGGCCGGAGCCCTCCCGCGAACCGGCGGATCCCTTCAGCGAGGAGGCGGCGCAAGCCGCGTTCGCCGCGCCGGAGACGGCGGAGGAACGGGAGTATCCGTATCCGCGCCCGCATCTGCTCCTGGCGACAGGCCCCCTCGTATGGCCCGAAACCGGATTTCCGTTCCTGCGGCTGGAAAACACGGGCTCGGAATGCGCCGCCGTCGATGTGCGCGTGTATGACCTGCGGCGGGGCGCCCGGGATATCCTGCGCATCGGGTCGTCCGTGTTCCGGAAAACGATAAAGCTCGCCGCTTTCCACACGGGCACGGTGAGCTTTGATCTGGCGCTGCCGGGCGGCCTTCCGGTCGACGTCACGCTGCGGGCCGGCGGCGCCGTCCTGCCGCTGCTGGAGGTGTGTCCGGCCGGCGGTGTACCGCGGCCGCTGTACCGTTCCTGTGATTTTGTGCCGCTGAACCGGTTTTAGAGGCATACCCTTGCGTCCGGGGGGCTTAATTCGCCTGGGAGAAGGCCCCGCCAAACTGTCCGGAAAAGGCCCCGGCCGCGTCCAGACAGGCCCGGATCAGCTCTTTGGGCTGGCGCCCGTCGCATTCGAGGAACGCGGCGCGGATATCCACCTCAAAGTCAAAGCAGGCGGCGATATCGTGCCGCACGGTGTCCAAAATGCGGCGCACGGCCTTGGCCGCGGTGTCGCGCCGCGCTTCCGCCAGCAGCACGCCGAACGCGCCGCCGTCTAAAAACGCCAGCTGGTCGATGGGGCGGATGCTCTTGCCGATGATATAGCCCACATAGCGCACGACCAGCTCGCGGTGAGCCCCGTCCACGATGCGTTCGCGGGGGAAATTCAGGCGGAGCACGGCCAGCGTATAGGGCCGGTGATACCGCCGGTAACGGTAGTCCTCCGCCTCCACGCGCTCCTCAAAGCCGCTGCCGTTCAGCAGGCCCGTCGTCAGATCGTTGCTTTCCTTGAAGCGTTCCCACACGCCGATGAACTGCGCCTCGGTCGGGTTGACGACGGTGCGGAAGCGCAGCATCAGCGGCGTCAGGTCCCGGTAGCCCAGATACACGCGCCAGCCGTCATACAGCTCCGTCCGGCCCGGCGGCCTTGACAGCCCCGGCGGCGGCTCGAGCACGGCGTATTTGTTGAGCGTGTATTCGCTGACGGTGCCGGTTTCCAGCGTCTTTTCCGTGATGGTCACGGCGTATTCCTCGGCTTCGGCGCGCGTCTTTTCCCCGATTTTGAACTGCGGGTGGCTCTTGAAGAGCTTGGGGCGGACACTGCCGATCTCATAGAGGGCGGATACGGACTCCTGCCACTCGACATAGCTGCCGTAGGTGAAGTTGCCGCGGTCCGCCTCGCTGATCAGGGCGTAAGCCTCGCGCAGGCGGCGGGCGGCCAGATGCCCGAAATAGTCGCTGATGACCTGAAAAGCGCCCCGCGTCCCGCCGCCGTAGCGCACGGGCTCCGGGCGCACATAGACGACGCGCTCGCGCACCTCCACGCGCGGCGCGGCGTCGGCCTTCAGCGCGGGGGCGCGGACGGCGCGGCGCGACCATTCGGCGTGGTAGACGCGCCGTTTTGCCTCGTCGCCAAGGGTCTCATAGGCTGTGTTGATGCGCTTGATGCGCTCGGTGGCCTGCGGCGCGCCGCTCACATCCGGATGATATTTTTTGCACAGGCGTTTATAGGCGCTCTGAATGATCTCCGGCTCCGCCTCCGGATGAACCTGGAGAACGCTGTAATAATCCTCAAACATGGCCCCATCTCCCTGCCGCCTGCCCCGGCGGTTTACATAACACCGCCTATTGTACATGCTCAGGCCCGGTACTGTCAAGAACGCGCCGTACCCTTTTCGCGGTTTCGGGCCGGAAAAGCGTTTTTCGGACAGCTTTTTTATGTGAAAATGTCGATCAGCATCCCGCGCACGTCGTCGATCGCCTGCAGCAGCTCCAGATTGTCCGTCTGACCGCCCAGAACGTCCTGCGTCATTTTTTCCAGCTTTTCGTTGATGGTCTTGATCATCGCGTACAGCCGGTGGCGGCCGCGCGCGTCAAAGGTGCTTTGCTTTTTGAACTCATACATATAGCGGACGGCCTCGCCGACGTATTCGGTCACCATTTCCTTAAAGCGCTTCATTTCTAAAATGTCGCAGCGTCTTCCCAGCACCTCGCCCTGCTGGGCGACGCGGAGGCTCAGCTCAGCCAGGGCCTGTTCGGCGTTCTGCCGGTTGACGCCCTGCATGGTATCGCGGAAGGACGCGGCGGTCACGGGGCCGGACGAAACGCGCGGCGCGGGCGCCCCGCCCGCACGGACAAGGTTGCCCAGCGCCGTTAAGTCGTTGACCTTCATCATCGCTTTTTATCGAAATACGTCGCGCCGGGGTCGCCTCCGGCTTTTTCATACGCCGTGAAGGCGGTCTTGCCGTCGCGGAGCGCGCGCAGGCGCTCCTTGATATCGTCCAGGCGCGCCTGCGCCGTATTCTCGTTGGTTTTGTCCTGCTCGGCGATCCTCGTGTACAGCTCGTGGCTCTCCTGATCCAGCGCGGCGCATTCCGGATCGCGGGCGCGGCGGCGCTCCTCGGGCAGGCCGTCCGTCAGCTTGACCAGCGTGTCAATCAGGTTCTGCCGGCGGGCGATGTTCTCCAGCAGCCGCTCCGTCTCCTCTCCTTCGATCAGGGCGGGCTGCTCACGGGTGATCTCCCATATCTGCCGGAGGGCGTCGTTGCGCTCTTTCAGGCGGCCGCGAAGCTCTGTTACCTCGATCACTGCCCCATTTCCCCTTTCCTGCTGTGAAACAGCGGGCGAAATGCGTTCGCCCGCCAAATCCCGCGATGTTCGCTTTGGGTTCAAATCTGGCCGGACACGCTCATGCGCCGGCGGCTCAGGCGGACCGCCTGCTGCCAGGCGTCGCGCAGCTCGACGATCAGCTCCAGCGCGCTGTCCACCGGTCCGGCTTCTTTTCTGACGTTGCCCTGGATGACAAGGTCCAGAATAAACTCGTACAGGCGCAGCAGCTGGGCCGAGACGGTGTACTGCATATCCAGCGTACACATCAGCTCGTCCAGAATCGCCTGCGCCTTTTTGAAATTCTCGTTGGCCAGATGGTAATCCTTCTCCTCGACATACATCCGGGCCAGTTTCAAATCCTTGATGCAGCCGTCATACAGCATCAGCGTCAGCTCGCCGGGAGAGGCGGTCATCGCGCTCTGCTGGCGGTACTGGTTGTACGGGTTGCCGGCGTTGGCGTAAGCAAGCATAGGGTGTCCCTCCATCGGTGTTGATCGGCTATTTCTGCTGCCCGAAGCCGAACATGGTCATCATCTGGTCGGTCTGAGACTGCATCTGGCTCAGGGCGGATTCCAGCGTGGCATATTGCATATAGTATTTCTCGCTCATGGTGTACATCTTGGTTTCCTGCTCCTTGATGCGGCGGCTGTACGCGCTGATGCTGCTGGTCAGGTTTTGCAGGTCGGCCGACTTCGTGGAGGTGACATAGCCCTCCATCGCCTTGCTCAAACGGCTGACGAATCCGCCGCCGCCGGTCCGTTCCGAAGCGCCCAGAATGTTGAACACGGCGTCGGAGTTTTCCTCCAGGGCTTTGGTCAGCTTGGCCTCGTCGATGTTCAGCGACCACGCCTCGCCGACGCGGTACGGGGCGGCGGTGATCCCGATGGAGGCCAGACGGTCCTCGCCGCCCAGCACCTCGCCCACCATCCGGCGCATCTCGTTGAGCATCGTGCCCAGCCGGTTGTCGCGGGCCATCAGGCCGGATCGGGCCTTGGCTTCCCATTCCTCGATCTCTTTGTCGCTGAGTTCCTGCTTCTGGGCCTCGGTGAGCGGGCTGAAATTAAAATTCTTCTTCTCGGTGTGCGCGTCGAAGAAGGTTTTGATCAGGTCGTTGAACTCCTCGACAAAGGACTTGATGTTGTCCACGGCGGAGCCGGTGTTGCGGACGACGGAAAATTCAAAGGTCTCGCCGCCCGTGATCCGGTTGAGGTTGAACTCCAGCCCGTCCAGCTCAAACTGGTTGGAGGAAAAGTTCATCGCGGGGCCGCCGTTGACCGACACGATCGCGTCCTGCCCCTGGCGGATATCGCCAAAGCCGAAGAAGGAGAGGAAATTGTCGGTATCGTCAAGGGTCAGGCCGCGTTTGGAATCCTCGTTGAAGGCGGTCAGGCTCTGGTTGTACTCCTGGAGGTCCAGATTGTACGAGGCCAGGTCGGCCTCATAGGCGGCGCGCTGGCGGTTGTAGTCCGCCATGTCGTCGATATACGACGGGTCCTCCGCGCCGCCGTAGGCGTCTACGTTCGGGGCGGTGAGGGTGAACTCCGGCCGAACCGGGGCTTCGCCGGGGTTTTCCAGGCCGCTGGACGCGCCGGTCAGGCCGCCGGTGAGGCTGAAGGTGTCGGTGATCTGCGAATAGCTCAGGGTCACGCCGGCGCCGGATTTGTTGACGGTGTCCATGATCTTGTTGAGGCTGTCGCCGTAGCGGAAGGTAAAGTCCGTGCCGTTGACGCTGAAGCTGAACTCATCGCTGGCGCTGTAGTTAAAGCGCCCGCCGGCCAGCCCCGTCAGCTGGTTGAGGGACTTGTTCATGTCGGCGGCGGTCAGCCCGCCCGACGCGGTGGTGACGCGCGCGCTCTCCGCGGAGGCGGCCGTGGCGATCTGGTCGACGCGCAGGCTGTACGCGCCCGCCTTCGCCGACGCGGTCCCGTTGACGGAAAAGGCCGTCGTATTGCGGGCCATCTCCGTGGCGAAATTCACATAGGAGCTTTTCAGCATCAGGCTGTTTTTGCCCAGCACGCTGCCGAAGTTGTCGACAAACTGACGGATCCGGCTGTTGAAGTCGGTGATCGTGTCCCGCTTCCATTCCGAGAGGGTCATTTTCTGGTTGAGCTTATCCAGCTGCATCTGCTGGCGGACCATCATGCCCTTGACCAGCATATCGGTGTCCATTCCCGAGAACAGGCCCGTGATGCGCTGCGTGTTTTGTACGGTTGGCATATAGACACACTCCTTCCGTGGGAAAATCCATCCTTGATATTTCTTATATCGAAAGAACCGGGGGGGAACTTTAACCCCGTCCTACAGGGTGTGTGCCATAGGACGGAAATGAGATGGACGCGGGGCGGACCCCCGGTTTCGTCATTGCGGGCTTGACCCGCAATCCCTTCCAGATTGGCGATTGGCCTCCCCCGGGAGATTGCGGGGCAAGCCCGCAATGACGGCTGTAGGGGCGCACTCTGTGCGCCCGCCGGGAGGGCGGAAAATACGGGCGAATGCGCCCCGGCAAAGCGCGGCGCAGGGAACGGGCGCGCGGCCTGTTCCCTGCGTGGGTAGGTTGTGAGGTTAGGAGCCGGTGGGCGCGGGTGAAGGTGCGGGGAGTTTGTTCATATTGACTGTGACCGTCTGATCTGTCAGTTTTCCATTTAGACCGCCCGGCCCCAAAATACAGTCAAACTGGTTCCCTGTGTATACCACGTCGAGTTTGCTCGCGCTATTGAGGTTTCCAAGGTTCGGGCCTCCCAGCGTGAGTGTCACTTCACTTTTTTCAAACCGCGCCGCCTCCACCGTAATACCGGCTGAATTACCGCCTCCAATGGAGAAGTTAGTCGCGCTGAGACGCCCGATGGGAGAAGCCGTCCCGCTGAAGGAGAGCGTGATGGTGTATACGCTGCTGCTGTCCTTATTGATAGCCGCGCTGCTGAAGCTGGCTGCCGCAGAGCCGTTGGCTCCGGATTTCCGGCTGATATAGAAGCAATAATGATTTGTGCCTACCCGTACATATAGATATGTGTTCGCATTCAGTCCGACAATGAGGGCCTCGCCACTGGCATTGAATTGATTGTAATATTGCGGATTCGAGGTGCGGCTGCTAAGCACCGTAAATCCCGCGTTTCCAACAGAAGTGCCTTTCAGCGTGACCGTGACAGGCTGGTTGCCCGCGTTCAGCGGCACATAAACAATCTCGTTGTCGTAGTTTCCGATTAAAGTAGCAGCCGGCGGAATAGCGAACGTAATGGGCATACCGCCGTCCACTCCGTTGCCGAAAGTAATAGACTGCAATACCGGAGCCGCGCCTCCTGTGCCCTCCAGATACGCTTGTGTAGCCGCCGCTCTGTTTCCATTTCCATCCTCTGCCGGCAAATCACCGCTTGTCGGGTTGTAGTGAAGGATATATAGGCCACTCAAGCCGCTTACATTTTCAATTGTGACCTTATCCGTCCCAGCTGTAGCCGTTCCGGCACCAATCGGCTGAATGGTCGGGGTTCCGGCTTGCTGTATATGGAATCCGGAGATCGTGCTGCTCCCCTTCAACGGCTCGTCAAACGTAACGGTAATCGTGTTACTGCCGTACGTCGCGTCTGTAATCTGCGGCCTGACGTCATCCACCGTCTTAAACACATAATGAATCGTCGCGCCGCTGCTCGGCGTATAGCGGATAATCAGGAACCAATTGTGGCTGACGGACTTGATATTGTTCATTGGATAAATCGACTCAGAGGGAATGTCATTAAGGTTAATCTTATCATCAATCGGGCCGCTGTTGGTGAAAAACTCCCACTCGCTGCTGTTGCCGCTGATGATCGCCGCGGAGGTTCCGGTACCGCTGATGCCCTTCAGGTCGCTCAGCTTCAGTACGCCGTCTTGGCTGATGGACAGCGTTCCTATATTGCTTGCGTTCGCGGCGGTCAGCAGATTCGCGGCTCCCACGGCTTTTGTCTTAACCTCCGCCCTGACCACGGAGCCGGAGTCGGTCACGACCTCGCTGATTTCAAAGGTGCCCTCGATCGGCGTGATGGTGATCTTCACGCCCCGCCCGCCGGACATTTTCTCAAAGTACAGCTTTTCCTTCGCAATCGCGTTCAAATCCGCCAGATTGTCCGGGATCGTTTCGCTGGGGTTCGGATTCTCGTTGGTGTGGAGCCCGCTCCCGAATTTGATCTCCAGCCCCACGGTGACGGTAGCGGCCTGCACGGGCATGACCGTCAGCGTGAGCGTTGTGTCTACCAGCGCACCGGTGATCGAAACGCTCTTATCGCTGCCGCCCTCGACCTTCGGGACGATTAAAATTTCATTGGTTTCCGGCGTGGCTTTGCTGTCCGACTTGAAAACGAGCGTACCGCTGCCCGTATGCAGCCCGTTGATCGTATACTCCAGCGTGATCTCCTCGCTGTCGCCCTCCACGCGCTTTTGCGGCTCGGCCTTCGTGAGTCCCCGCACCACGCCTTTATATTCCCGCGGCGCGACGATGTACGCGTCCGTGTAGCCCATTGTGTTGCGTTCCTCGTTGACGATGCCCCACGTCAGGACCAGCTTGCCCGGCTCGGACGCGGCGAAGGTCGTGCTGTTCTCGCGGCCCGCCTTGGCGGTGGCCTTGGCGCGGATGTTGTATTCGACCGTTCCGGCGCGCGTCGGGCGGACCACGCTGGTGGTCCATGTGCCCGGCTTGTCGGGGCGCTCGACCTCGTAGGTTTTGGTGTCGAGCCGGACGGCGGTGTTGGTGAACGTCGGCTGGTTGACCTCCGGCATGATGGCCCGCCAGGCGGTGTGGATAAACTGCGGCGCGGTCGCGGGCTTTTTCGGGGTCGCGGCGACCCAAATCGCCAGCGTCTGGCCCAGCTTCTCGG
>Ga0099364_10006418_pt1 | contig 17131 bp, 14 predicted proteins | sample TergutTh196P3_FD_73070 | JGI IMG/M metagenome (GOLD analysis project Ga0099364, IMG submission 73070) | Microcerotermes parvus P3 segment gut microbial communities from Pointe-Noire, Republic of the Congo - Th196 P3 | ecosystem: Host-associated > Arthropoda: Insects > Digestive system > Gut ... | reverse complement strand
GCTTTCCGATACCTACGATATTTTTACATTTAGTTCCGGCCTAAGCATGTTGAAGATGCTTGAAAAAAAAGTTAAAATTCCAAATTTAATCCTTTTGGACATAGAAATGCCAGAAATGAACGGATACGAAGTTCTGAAAATCCTTAAAAACAAAGAAGATACCATGCATATTCCGGTTATCTTTTTAACAGCTAAAGACGATTTTGACAGCGAATCTAAAGGCTTGGAGCTTGGCGCGATTGACTACATAAAAAAGCCTTTCTCCCAGCCTCTTTTGCTTGAACGCTTGGAAAAATATTTTATCAGACGCCCCTAAAACAAGGGCTTCGCTAAAAATTAGCTCACAAATTCGCCGTAAATTGCCCTTATGGCTTTTTCAAAGTCAAATTCGTTAACGCCAATAATGATGTTTATTTCCGATGAACCTTGGTCTATTATGCGCACATTTATGTTTTCTTTTGCCAGCGCAGCAAAAAGCTTTGCGGCGGTTCCAATTTGGCTTACCATTCCGTGACCCACCGTTGCAATTAATGCTAGATTTGAGAAAATCTTAATTTTGTTGGGCTGCATTTTTTGCTCAATTTCCTTGCAAACTTCTTTTTCAACTTTTTGAAGCGTTTTGGAATCAACAACAATGTTCATGGAGTCTATGCCGCAGGGGGAAAGTTCGTAAGAAACGCCGTTTTCTTCCAAAATAGCAAGAACCTTGCGACCAAAGCCTTTCTCTTTGTTCATCATGCTTTTTTCTATGTAAAGCATTGAAAAATCTTTGCGGCCTGCTATGCCCGTTATAAGCCTTGGCGTTGTTTCTGGAGTTGGCCCGATAACCGTGCCGTGATCGCCTGGGCTGTTTGTGTTCTTTATGTTTATAGGAATATTCTTTGCTCTGCACGGAGCTATGGAATCATCGTGCAGAACATTTGCTCCGCTGTATGCAAGTTCCCTTATTTCTCTGTAGCTCACATAGCTAATTGCGTAAGCATTTTCAACAATGCGAGGATCTGCCATTAAAAGCCCAGAAACATCTGTCCAGTTTTCGTATAGCGCGCAGTCGCAGGCATTTGCCAAAATGCTGCCGGTTATGTCTGAGCCGCCTCGCGTGAAGGTTTTCAAATTGCCTTGCATATCGCTGCCATAAAAACCTGGCACAACATAAAGAGCATCTTTGCTTGAAAGAGCCTCTGCTATGTTTTCATAGCTTTGCGGCGTTACATTGTATTGGCTGTCAAATTGTATTAGGGGATAAGAATCCACGAATTTCGCTCCCAAGAACTCTGACATGATTTTTGCGCAAAGATATTCGCCGCGGCTCACCAAAAAATCAACTGAAAGCTTATCTGGATTTTTCTTTAAATCTTTTTCCAATTTGTCAAATTCTTCGCCTATTGAGGATTGCAGGGATAGATCTTGCGTTATTTCAACATAACGCTCTCTTATCAGCTTCCAAGGAGCTGCAAAGTTCAGATTTTTTGAAGCAAGGTCATAAGTAGAGTAAAGCAAGTCCGTTAATTTTGATTCTTGCGGATTGCGTTTGCCGGGTGCGGATACCACCACGATTTTCCTTTCTTGATTGCTATGCAAAATGTTTTTGATTTTACGAAATTGCTCCGCATCTGCCACGGAACTACCACCAAATTTACAAACTATACGTGTCATGGTCAGGAATATAGAAAACTAAGAGAATATAGTGTTCGCAATTTTTCCCATGCCAATAAAACTTCCTATTGTGGTGGGCAGACCTGGGAAAATGAATGCCAGAAAAACTCTTGTGAAGCGGTTTTTCCACCAGCGGCTGGGCTTCCAAAGGTCTTCGGTGGCGGTTTCCATTTCAAAAACCCGCGGCGGGCAAAAATATGCTTGAATAAAGGCAGTGAACATTCCTACGCCAATCAAGGGATGCAAAGTTGTTATGGGAGCCAAAAATAAAGCGGCTATTATCGCAAGAGGGTGAGCAAGCGCGCAGATGGTGCCAAACGCCGCAGGAAGCCCTGTTGCCAGTATCCAAAAAACAATATTGTCTGCAAAGGCTTCTGGACCAAGTTTAACGCCTATGTAAACAAGAGAAAGAATTATTGCGGCTGGTATTCCCCAGCCTATGATGGTTCCCAAATGCGAGGAAGGCGGAATTTTGCAGAGATCTTCTTCTGGCGGGGTTTCTGTGTTATTTTCAATTATGTTTTTTATGCCCGGCAAGTGTCCGGCGCCAACAACAGCCAAAACCTTGCCGCCTTCTGCTTTCATAATTCTGCCTGCCAAAAACTGGTCTCTTTCGCTGATTAAAATTTGCTTGATTTCTGGGAATGCTTTTCCAAAATCGTCTAGCATCACAGAAAGAGTGTCTTGCTCGCGCATTTTGCTGAGTTCTTCTTCGCTGATTTCTTCCGTTTCAAAAAGGGTGCCGAGCAAGGTTGCTAGCAGTTTGAATTTGCGAAAAAACGGCGTGCTTGCCCAAGTGCGGCGCAGCGTGATTTTTACATCTCTATCTGCCAAAACCAAATTGGCATTGCAGGCTCTAGCTCCTTCAACAGCGGCTTTTAATTCCGAGCCTGGTTCCACGCCTGTAGACTCTCCCATTCTTTTTTGATATGAAGCTAAAATCAAATTTACGATTAAAGAAGACATCTGCTTTTTTTTCAGCACTTCCTTTATATTTAAATTTTTCCACCGGTCTGTGTCTTCCAAGGCTTTCAAGCGATTTTCGTCAAGTTCAACGCAAACGCAGTCTGGTTTTTCTGCCGCTATTGTTTCTTTAACCAAGTCTATGGATTCTTGCGAAATGTGCGCCGTGCCTAGCAGAACTATTTCTCGCTCTGGCGATACTTGTATGCGAATGATGTCTTTTGATTGCATTGTATGGGGAAAAGTAGAAAAAAATTAGTATATTAAACAACTGTATGCAGAAAAATCATAAACAGGAAATGCTTGCTTTGCTTGGAACAATGAGCAAAATGGCAGATTTGCTGCCGAGTTTGGCAAACCCGCTTGAGCAGGTTCAAGATTGCCTTGCTGCCTGCGAATGCCTTAGAGAAAATTTAGAGCAAGAAGCCGCTCCCAAAAGCTTGGAACTGCTGCAAGCCATAGAAAATTCGCTTAAAGAAAGCAAGTTTGATATTCTTGAAAATATCAAAAATTTGAAATCAGTTTTTGATTCAGAAGTCAAAGTAAAAGTGGAAGCGCTTTTTTTGCCGTATAAAGCTTCAATGTGGGATTCTTTGGAAAGCATTTACCTTGCAGCTAAAGATGACCCGAATTGCGATGCCTTTGTTATGCCCATTCCATATTACGATAGAAAGAACGGAAAACTTACGGAAATGCATTGGGAAACTGGTTATCCCAAAAACATACCCTTGATAGATTATCGCAAATACAATATAGAAGAGCGCTGCCCAGATATGATTTTTATACATAATCCGTATGATGGGCTAAATACAATTACAAGCGTTCATCCTGATTACTATTCTGATAAATTAAAAAACTTCACCGATTGCCTTGTATATGTGCCTTATTACACTCAAAGAGGCAGCATAGACATAAACGCAAAATTAGATGATAATCATATTTGGGTTCCGGTATTTTTCAATGCGCACAAAATAATTGTCCAAACAGAACAAGAAAAGAAATTTTTGACAGAAGGTTTTAAAAAATATTTTGGATGGCAGTTTGGCGATCCTGAGAAAAAATTTTTAGCGCTCGGCAGCCCAAAAATAGACAAGATTGTAAATTCAAAAGCAGAAGATTTTGAAATCCCAAGCGAATGGAAAAATTTAATAGAAGCAGATGGAGCAAAGAAAAGAGTTATTTTCTACAACACAAGCATAGCTGCAATACTCAGTGGCAACGAAGAGTATTTAGATAAATTGGAATATGTTCTCGGAAAATTCAAAAAACTAAAAGAGCCAATTTTGCTTTGGAGGCCGCACCCTCTTAGCATAAATACTTTTGAAACTATGCGCCCAACGCTTTTGGGCAGATATTTAAATATTGTTGAAAAATATAAAAGCGAAAACTATGGCATTTACGATGATTCCCCAGATATGAACAGGGCTTTGGCTTTGAGCGATGCCTATTATGGCGATGACAGTTCCATTATGACGCTTTGGGGTTTTACAGGCAAGCCTCTTATGATTCAGAGTTTGGACTTTCCTTCTGACGGCGCAGATATTCAAAGCAGATTAAAATTTGGAAACTTCAGAATGGATTCTCAAGGCAACGCATGGGCATGGCATACGCTTTCCAACGGGCTTTTTAAACTGGACGTTAAAAACAATACTGCATCGCTAGTTGCAACATGCGATAAAAAAGGAGTTATTTCTCAGTCGCCTTTTGGCAGAATAATTGAAAGAGATGAAAAACTGCTCAATTTTGCCAGTTGCGGTGATTTTATTATGGAATTTGATCCCAAAACAAATGAAAAACGCTATATTCAATTAGACATCAAGCATAAAACCAATACAATAGGCTTTGTTATGGGTCCTGTTGAATGCAACGGCAATTTTTACTGTTTTTGCCATTACAGCGATTCCATAATAATTTTGCGAAAAGATGGTTCAGTAGCTTATCAGTCACAGCTTTACCAGCAAATTGGATTAAAAGCTAAAGATAATATTGCAACGAAACGTTTAATTTTTGCATTAGCATTAGATGAGAATGGCAAGGCTATATTCTTTGATAATTATCCAGCATTTATAAAAGATTTTAAATGGAGCGCAAATATGCTTTGTTTATTTTCTGAAATGGATACTATAATGAAGTATAATTTAGAAACGCAAAAACTTGCAAAAATATTCAGCAATAAAAGATTTGCAAATGCGGTGCAAGGCATTTATGATGGAAAAAATATTTGGATTAGCGCAAGAGAACCATTGGCTCTTTTGAAAGTTGATTTGGATAAAAAAAATGTTATGGAATTCAAAAATTTTCCTGAAAATTTTAGACCAGGCGCGCAAAATCTTTTAAAGCACGATGCCCTTTACATTGCTAACTGCGATAGCTATTTACTGCTCTTTCCTGCTTTTTCAAATATGATTCTTCGCTTTGACAAAGAGACAAATGTTTTTGAAGAATTTAAAGGGCTGCCAATTCCTGTTGATTGGACGGCGAATAGAGCAAAGTACGGCGGTGCATTTAGAATAGGGAAAAAAGTTTTTGCATTGGCTCAATTCAACAGGATTTTGTATGAGTTAAATTTGGAAAATGGCGAAATTTCGGAACATATATTTGAATGCAGCAAAGATGATTACGAAAAATATTTTAAAGGCAATTTTTGGCATTTGGAACCAGATATAAAACCTGAGCAATTTTATGCGCGTGAAGAAAATTTGCTAAATGCGTTCCATGAATTTATAGAGAACTCCCCAAAAGAGGTTAAAGGCCAGCGCGAGGCTTTTAGCATGTTGGCTGAAAATTCAGATGGAACTTCTGGGAAGGCTATTTATCTTTCTTGCCTTTAAAAATTGCTCCATAATGCGCGCCATGAAAATAGAATCTGATTTTACCAGTTTAAAATTCTTAAACGAGGCTTCATTTATATTTTGCACAAAATCTGCGAGTTCATAGCGCATTCCAAAGCCGTGAAATGGGGTTGCAAAAAATTCATTGTCATCTGGATTTTCATAGCACACTTCAAAACCTTTCATTAGCCACCACGGGCTTTTAGCCAAAATATATCCATTTGTTCCAGAAATCAGAAGCTGACCTTCGCTTTTAACGCCAATCCCTGTTTTTGCGGTTGCTATTGCATTCTCATATTTAAAGTATGCTTTTGAATAAATATCTATTCCGTTTGAATTTGCAGAGTGGTCAAAATATAACTCGCTGTAGTTTGTTCCGAGCAATTTCACTATAGGCAGCAAAGGATAACTTGCAAGTTCGGTAAAGGCTCCACCGCAAATTGGGGCATATTCTCTTGCTTTAGGAGCTTCTGGCACAAGCTTTGTAAATGCCGCTTCTATATCGCATATTTTCCCGATTCTGCCGCTGCGGGCAATAGCCAGAAGATTTAAAAAGCCCGGCGAATAAGCGGTTTTGATAGCTTCCATTAAAACCAGATCGGCTTCTGAGGCAATTTCAAAAAGTTCTTTTGCTTCTGTTTCTTTTAGAACAAAAGGTTTTTCGCATAAAACATGCTTGCCTGCAATCAAGGCTCTGCGAGAATAGTCATAGTGGGTATCGTGAGGGCTTGCAATATAGACTGCATCTATTTCGTTCAAAAACAGTTCGTAGTCTGAGCTTTCAGTTTCAATGCCAAATCTTTTGGCAAATTTTTTTGCGCTGTTTGGGCGAGGGTTAAAAACCGCTGAGGCGGTGATTCCGCTTACAAAGTGCAGTTCTTCCATTGTTCGCTCGGCTATGCGCCCGGTGCCAACAATGCCTAATTTTATTATTTCTCTGCGAAGCGTTCTAATCCCTGTGCTTGAAACATTTTCAGTTCTTGGCAAATAAACAACTTCGCAAAAGTCTTTCAAGTAATCAAATTTACTAGTCCAGTCTGAGCCTATTGCAAAAATATCTATTTTATATTTTTGGATATCTTCTATTTTTTGCCCTTCGCGTTCTTCTATAATTATTTCATCAGCAAAGCCTGAATTCCGCACATTGTCTATGCGTCTCATCAAGCTATCCACAACATTCATCTTGCCGCGTTGAACATCGTATTGCTCGGTTGTTACGCTTACAATTAATTTGTCACCCAAAGCACGTGCCCTTTTGAGCAAGTTCAAATGCCCTTCGTGAAACAAATCAAAAGTTCCGTAAGTGATAATAGTTTTCATTTTGCCCCGCCTGAAATATGTTTTCTAATGCCTGTTGTTGAGCGTTCTTTTGTGTAGGGGAAAAATACTAAATCTGCACCTACAGCATTAAGCTCCTTTTCTTCCACGGTTTCTCCAATGTGGTCATCGCCAGTGAACATAACATCAAATTTGAGTTTTTTCCATGCTTCTATTTTTGGAATAATATCTGGAGTTGTTGTATCTACTTTATCTACGTATTTTATGGATTCTATTATTTCCATTCTTTCGCTCAAAGGGATAACAGGCATTTTGCCTTTATGCTTGAAAATCAATTCATCTGTTAAAACGCCTGCTATTAAAAAGTCGCAACGCTCCTTTGCTCTTTGCAATAGCCTCAAATGGCCAATGTGAAAGAGATCAAACGAACCGCTAACATAGCCGATTTTCCAACGTTTATCTGTTTCATTTGCCAGCATACATCGCCATCTCATTTAAATTAAACACTGCATTTTTAAAATTAGCTTTTTTTAATTCTCTTTTTATTTCTTTTACCACCTCTTTTTTTCTTGGGAATACAAATACAACATCATTGTTTTTTAAAGTTTTAAAGTCAGCTGGCTGTATTTTTTTTCCATCTCCATTTTTATCCCAAAGTTCAACTTTAAATTTTTCCTTTATAAGGGGCAGTATAAATGGCAGCCATTGCTCTGCAACTTTTCCCATTGCACCGTAGCATATTATTCTTTTAATGTCTGTTTTTTTATTTAATTTTTTATCGGTAAAAAGTATTTCGTCAATCAAATATGTAAAATAGTGCACCTTGCCGCTTAGAATTTTTGCATTTATTTTAATTTGAAAATGTTTATTTATAAATCTCAATAATTTTTTCAAAGTCTCTTTTTTATGCAAATCTCCATCTAAAATAAAATTATCGCCTGTGCTATGCCAGAATAAAATTTTCAATTTCTTAAATTCTGCCTGCAATACAAATTGTTCTTTTTGCTTTTTGCTTGCAATTTTATTTGGCAAAGAATTTAATGCAAGTTTAATTAGTTTATGATATTTTACCAAATGACTTTCTTGGTCTTTATATTTGGAAAAATAGCTGTGGCGATTTAAATCTATGGTTTTATTCCAAAGGTAAAGCGGCTTGTCAACAATTTTTACGTTTCCGCCCAAAGCCATTAATGGAATATTGAAACCTGGCTCGTGAGTTCCTTTTGAGCTTGTGCTATAAGATTTTTTAAAAAATTCTTTTTTCAAGTAAGAACTTCTAACCATATAAAGCCAGGGCATATTTGGAATTTTAGAAAGCAAGTAACAAGAAAGCATGTTTTTTTCGCTATCTTTTATGGTTATTTTATAGCGTTTAGGCTCTTGTTTTGGAGCATTAAAGTCTACTTCGTCGAAACTGCACATAGTATAATCAAATTTTTTATGCTTTTCCAAAATGCTCACGGGCAAGCTTACATACTCAGGGCATAATTTGTCGTCAGCATCTACAATGCAAAAATAATCGCCTGTGCAGGCGAGCAAACCATTTTTGGCGGCAGTAATCACTCCGCTGTTCTTTTGGTCAATTATTATAACGGAATATCCCTTTTTCTTGAATTTTGTTTCGTATTCCGTTATTATTTCTCTAGTTTTATCCGTTGATCCATCGTTCACCAAAACTACTTCTATATTTTTCCATTTTTGCGCCAAAATGGAGTCAAACATGCCTGCTATGTATTTTTCTTTATTGTAGCAGGTTACTACAATGCTAGCTTTTTTCATAAAATTCCCACCATGCAATCAAAAATCCGCTTGCCTTTATGCTCAACCCACTCCGCTTTGGGCTTGCCTACGTTATCTCTTTTCCTAAAATCGAAAGTCAGCAAGTAGCCTATGTCCTTGTTTTTGCTATCCAAATAGCCTGCAATCTGCTCCAAAGCTTTTTCGTGAGAAGCTTCCCCTTTCCATAGCTTTAACTCAACAATAAACTGCTGATCGTTGAAATCCACTATAACATCCGTGCGTTCCCTGTTGCGAGTCTCAGATTCTATATGGTAAAAACCATTGCCGTTTATGAGGGGCTTCAAGAATGTCAAAAACAGCAGGCGGCATTCCTTTTCAAGAAAACTTTCATTGGATTTATGGTAAAGCTCGTAGTAGTGAGCCATAAACTTCTTTATGGCAAGAGCCATGTTGAATTTATTGCCCTCCATTACATAAGCAGGCAACGTCCTTGGAACATCGATTTTTCCAGTCTCTTTCAGCGAGATGTAATAATTATAAAGCCTTAGCTCGAAAATCTCGTTGTGTATAGAAACATATTCGTTTTTTTGCAGGAATATGCCAAAAATCAAGCCCGTTCTAATTGCATAGTTATCCGGGTTGAAAGGAATTCTTTCTCCGCCAAGAATGCCTCTTTTTAGCAAGCTGTTCAATTCATCGTTATTTTCCACGTTTTTAATCAAATCATCGAACAAAGTGCTTTGCTCAATAAGAATAAGTTTTACCGCTTCCTGCAAACCATTCAAAGTCCAGTCTTTGTTCAAGTCTTCGTCTATAATTTTGCAAAGGCGAGAAACCAAATAAGGGTAGCCATTGGTATAAGCTCTGATTTCTTTTGATATTGCCTCTATATCCATTCCCGTTTTGCAGTCTTTCTCGTATTCCAAAAGCATTGTGGATATATTGCTTGCGCTAAATGACATGTCTATCTTGAAATCAGCTGCAATGTTCCAAGGACTATTAATTCGCTTTTCACCGTCTTGGAGTTGGTGGGTGCCAGCTTGAATCATCTTCGATTTTAAATTTTTTATGTCATAAACGCCTATCAAGATAACGCTTTGGAATGTATAGCCAAATTTTTTTCTGTTTAAGTATTTATCTCTCAGTATTCCCAAAAAGCGCAGGAATATGAAATTATTGGAAGTTTTATCGGTTTCGTCTATGGTTAGAACAATTTTTTTGTCTTTGCATAAAGTATTTAAAATTTCGCTTAGTTCGTCAAACGTTTCGGTGTAAGAATTTTGCCAAAGTTCAGCCTCGCTTGCATTGTAATTTTTTATGGCTCTTGCGATTAACGATAAAATGCTTTTGCAAAAATTTGCTTCATTTTCAAATGGAGTGTCGCCTATTCCCTCAAAACTTATGCCTGCCACCAAATAGCCTTTTTTTACAAGTGTTTGTTCCAATTGCCACTGCAAAGTTGTTTTTCCATATTGCCTTGCTCTGTTTATCGTAAAATAATCGCCTCGCTCTACCATAGCAACTGTCTGCGATACCTTATCAGAAATATCGCACATATAGTCCTGCTCAGGAACGCAAAGACCCGTTACATTAAAACGGCGTTTATTTTCTTTCTCACCACTCATACTTCCAACCGTCTATAAATATATAAAAATCCTCAATACCCATTTTTTGCAACTGCTCAGAAATTTTTTCGTGATAAATGCTTGCTATTAAAAGTCTTGTATTTCCTTTCAAAAGCTTTGGCAATTCCGCAGGATTTTTAATAGGCAAATCATATATTTTGGTTCCCCATTTTAATGGGTCGTTATCAAAAATAAATTTAGTTTGATTTTTTAGCCCATATCTTTCAAGCCATATACGCAGACTATCCCCAGCGCCAAAAACTAGAAATTCCTTGTCGTTTGAATTTATCAGCATATCAGTATACGGCTTAACATAGTGCGTATAAGATTTTTCAGTATCTGTTATTGCAAAATGCTTTTTTTCCTTATCTTCATCTTCCAAATCTTCAATGCCTATTCCATAAGGATAACATATATTCAAAATACGTTCATATTCACTCGGAACCGGAACTTTTATGTTTTCAAAATCAAATTCCAAAGTTTCCTCAAACCACTGCTTCCTAAATCTCAGTCGCGCTCCTTGCAAAACTGGCATAAAATAAAATTCCGATTCTTTGCATTTGGAGCATAAATATTCGTATTGCTCTGCTAACTGTGGATATGCATTTGCAATTCCGCCGCCTTCTATGCATTGGAAAAGTTTAAATTCAGGAATTTCTTCATCGCAATTTTCCATTAATGCAGCGCTGAATTTCATTTGGTTATGTGTATTTATAATAGCCCTTTGTAATTGCAATATCTCTTTTGCTGGCGGCATATTGTCAAGAGGAATTATATCTATGCAAAGCCCCATATTTCCGCCTTTTGTGAAAATTTCAGGGAATTTTTCAGGAATGCCAGTTGTGTTTGAGTTTCTCAATTTGAGAAACCTTGTGCTTGCAGCAGGGTCGTTTTGCGGAGTTTGCAAAAATAGAGGCTCTTTGAATATATGCGGGTTGTTTCTCAAAAAATCGTAATCGCATCTTGGCATTGCAACATCTATGTCGTCATCGTGGGGAACAAAGCCTTTATGGCGAACAGCCCCCAAAAGCGTTCCGAATATTGCAAACCATCTCAGATTATGAAATTTACATACATTGGCAAACTCGCTCAGGATTTTCAATTCAGCTAGTTGCAGTTTTTTAAGGTTTTTCATCCGTATAGCTTGCCAGGGTTATAAAACTCAATTTTATTGTCAAAAATTTTTATAATGCTTGCAGAACTATCTCTATAATCGCAGTGAACAATCATATCTACAGCTCCCCTTTATCCTTTAGCTTTTGCAGAATTTCATTTATGCGGGCGGCATTCTGCTGACCCTCGTCAAACACAAAACGAATTTCAGGGAATTTGTGAATTTTTATTATCTTGGCTAAATGAGAACGCACAAAACCTGCCGACTGCTGCAAAGCACCCAAGCTTTTCATCTGTTCCTGCTTTGAACCCATAACAGAAATCTTAACCGTTGCATAAGAAAGATCGGCAGACACATCAACATTGGATATTGAAACAAAACCCACATTGGGATTTCTTAAACCGCTTTGCAAAAGAAGCGAAATTTCTTTTTGAATAAGAGCGCCAAGCCTATTTGTTCTCACATTCATAATTGCTTTCCAATTACTTGCTCTCTTTTTCTAAATCAGCCAAAGTACGGGCAATGGTAACCTGCTTAAAGAATATAAGAGTATCGCCTTCCTGTATATTATCGTAACCTCTGAGGCCAATGCCGCACTCAAATCCAGATTTAACAGAAGAAACATCGTCTTTTTGACGCTTCAAAGACTGCACCTTAGTTATGCCAAGCTCAACGCCATCTCTATAAACATGAACCTGAGATTCCCTGTCAACCGCGCCGCTCTTTACCATGCAACCAGCAATCAAGCCAACCTTTGGTATCTTAAATACCTGGAGAATTTCAGCCTCGCCAGTAATTTCTTCTTTGGAAACTGGTTTCAGCAAGCCTTCTATTGCGCCCTTAATTTCGTTTATTGCATCGTATATAACTCTGTAGGTTTTGATTTCCACGCCCTCTTGCTCCGCAAGTTCTCTTATGGAAAGAGAAGGCATCAAATGGAATGCAATTATAATCGCTTTGGAAAGAGAAGCCAAACGCACATCGTCTTCGTTGATTGCGCCAACGCCTTTGCGAATGATTTTAATTTTCACTTCGTTGTTGGAAAGGTTTGCCAAAGACTCTGCCAACGCTTCGCAAGAACCTGCCACATCAGTTTTGATGAGCAAATTAAGCTCGGATATTTTGCCAGACTTTGCTTCGTCGTAAACTTGTTCCAAAGATATTTGCACGCGAGAACGCAAAGCTCTTTCATGAGCGGCTTGCTGACGCTTTGTGGCTATTTCAGATGCAATTTGGTCGCTCTCTACAACCACCAAATCATCGCCAGCCTGCGGAGTGCCTGTAAAGCCCAAGACTTGGCAAGGCGTGCTTGGGCCAGCTTCTTTTAAGCTATCTCCGCGTTCATTGAACAAGGCGCGAACTCTGCCGCTGTAGTTTCCGCACACAAAACAATCGCGAACTCGCAAAGTTCCGTTTTGAACCAAAATAGTAGCGATAGTTCCCTTGCCCGCATCCAAACGGCTTTCTATAACCGCACCTCTTGCGGTGGTATCGGGATTTGCTTTCAGTTCCAAAACTTCGGATTCAAGCGCTAGGGTTTCCAACAGTTTTTCTATGCCTTCGCCCGTTTTAATAGATATCTGAACGCAGCTAACACTGCCGCCCCACTCTTCAACCTGCACGCCTCTTTCAGACAGCTGGGAGAGAATTTTTTCTGTATTGGCTGTTGGCAAATCTATTTTTGTAATGGCTACCACAATAGGAACGCCTGCCGCTTTTGCAAGCTCAATAGATTCCACAGTTTGCGGCATTACCATTGAATCTGCGGCAACCACCAAAACTATAACATCGGTAACCTGCGAACCGCGGGCGCGCATTGCGTTAAACGCTTCGTGGCCTGGCGTATCCAAAAATGTAATTTTGCCGTTTGGAGTTTGAACCTCATAAGCGCCTATATGCTGAGTTATTCCGCCAGATTCTCCGCGAACAACATTGGCTTTGCGAATATAGTCAAGAAGCGAAGTTTTTCCATGGTCAACATGACCCATAACGGTTACAACAGGGTGCCTTGACTTCAAGTTTTCTTCGCTATCGCTCTGAATGCCAAGAGTTTCTTCTTGATATTCTTCCATAAGCTGTGCTTCAAAGCCAAACTCATCGGCTATTATCTGCACTGTTTCAAAATCCAGCCTTTCATTTATGGTGAGCATTTTGCCCATTTCCATGCACTTGCCTATAACGCGGGCAGATGGCTGTTCCAAAAGCCCCGCAAGCTCGCCAACGGAAATAAATGCTGAAACCTGAATTGTTTTTGAAGGCGCATCGCTCTCGTTCTGAACCTTGTCTTTGATATATACTTTCTTTGCCGGAGTTTTGGAAAGAGAAACCAAAACATCAGAGACTCTCTTTTGCGCCTTTTCAACATTTTCCTTTTGAATTTCTTTTTCTCTTTGAGTATCTTTGCCTTTTTTGCCGCGCTTTCCGCGGAAATCATCATGGCCGCCTCTGGCGCCGTGGGTTCTGTTGTCCAAAAAGTCTTTATGCGCAGGAGTATTTACAGACAAAACATCTTGAAGCGTTGTTCCAAAACCCGGGCGGCGAATTTGAATGCCGGCCTGCGCCTTGTTTTCTGTTTGCCTTGGCTGAGCGCGCAAGTTTCCGCTGTAGCCGGTTGCAGAAGTTGATTTTTGCCCGCCGCCCCTGTTGCCTTGCTGATTTTTGCCGCCTTTATAACCGCCTCTTTGACCACTGCGCACAGCGGCTTTTTCCTGTTTGCTCTTTTGTATCCGCGCTAAAACCGCAGGGTCAACAACTCTGGAAACATCCGCAGTGAATGCGACTTTTTTAGGCTCGTTCTGAACAGGCAAAGCTGGAGCCGATTCTGCTTTATCAACTGGAGCAGGCTCCTTTTCCTTAACAGAAACAACGGGCTTCGGTTTTGACTCCGGTTTTAACTCCGGTTTTGATTCCGGCTTTTGAGCGGGTTTTGGCTCTGGTTTTGCAGGCACATCTTGCGATTGCGCAGGCGCATCCAAAGGAGCCTCAGGCTCTTGCACGGGTTTAGCCTTTGGTTTGCTTATTCTTTTTAACGTTACGTTTCCGCTGCCAGAGCTTTCCTGCTTATCCGCAGTTTTGGCTTTTTTTACCCCTTTGTTGGCAGGCTTCCTTTTTTGAGCCGCGCGAACATCGTTTATGTAGGAATCCAAAGCTGTTTCGGAAACTTTTGTTGTTAAAGATCTGATAAGCACGCCATCCAGAGTTTTCCCTACCAAAAAGGTAAAAGAATCTCCCTGGTCAAAGGAGTGCTTTACTATCCACGCTCGGATTGATATAAGTTCATTACTCATCAGAGTTTGATGCCTCGCTCTTATTAAATAGAATATCTAAAGAAGCTGCTTTTTTCGTGACCGTACGCGGATCTTGAGAATGTATCAAAGCTTCTCTTTCTTCTTCGGAATGGCTTGCCCAGTCCATTTCGCTGAACACGCAAATTTCCTTTCCCAGCAATTGCCCGGCAAGACGAACCGCCTGCCCTTTATCGCCTATAACAACTCCAACGTCTTCGTCGCCAACTACCACTACAGTGCGCGGCGGATTAAAACCTGGAACTTCAAAAGATTTTATTATATTGACATTGCTGGTTGCGCAAAGCGCTCTGCGAAAATAAACTTCTGGATCTTGGTCCCAATGCACAACATCTATGCGTTCATTGTTAAGCTCTCTTGTTATTGCTTGTATGCGCTGGCCCTTAACGCCAATGCAAGCGCCAGATGGATCAACCCGATCATCTCTTGAATAAACGGCAACCTTGGCGCGATAGCCTGGTAGGCGAGCTATGCCCTTTATTTCTATTGTGCCGTCATAAACTTCTGGAATTTCTTGCTTGAACAATTCGCTAACAAAGTCTTTATTCACTCTGGAAAGAGTTACCTGAGCGCCTGTGCCTTTAGATGGTTCTGAAATGCCAGAAATAACAGCTTTCACAGACTGCCCTGTTTTCCAGCGGTCTTTGCTCATTCGCTCGTTATTCGGGAGAATGGCTTCTGTGCTGCCTATGGAAATTATGGCATTGTTTTTTTCAATTCTCAAAACCTGTCCGTTGATTAAAGTGCCTATCTTGTTCTTGTAAAGCTCAAAGATACGAGTTCGCTCAACATCATTAACGCGCTGTTTCAAGCGCTGGCGAGCCTCTTGTATGGCAGCTCGGCCAAATTTATCAAAGGGCAGCTCTACTTCAAGCAGGTAGCCAGCTTCTGCTTCGGGGTGATACTCCCGAGCCTCAGCCTCCAGCATGTAATGCTCATCCATTTTCTCCACTTCTTCTGGAGAGAGTTCAGAATCATAGTCAGGAAAATCATCTACAACTTCTACCCTGAGCACAACCTTAAGGTCTTCGGTTTCCGGATCAACGTCCACCTCTATATTCTTGTGCAGCTTGGTATATTTACGAGCTGCAGCTATAAGGGACTCCTTAAAAGCCGAGAACACATCTTCTATGGCAACATTCTTTTCTTTTGCCAAGAAATCCAAAGCTTCCTTTATCTTATTCGTTTTTTTTGCGGTTTTCTTTGCCATTGTTTTCCTTTTTTAAGGGGTTGTCTATGCCTGGAGATGACACCTCCAGAATATAAGAAGAATCTATTATCCTTGCATTTTCTTCTTTGTCTAATTCTTCGCTTAAAAAACGGCTGGTGCTAGCGCAATCTTCAACGCTAACGCCGCCATCTTTATTTATAAAAATCCTCAGTGTTTTGCGCCTGCCAGTTCCAAGCAAATTTGCTTCAACCAAAGAGACGCCGGCTCGTTTGCACGCGCCAAGCACAAGAGAATTTAATTTGGATGTGTTTTCCACGCAGGTTATCCTTACTTTATTTGCGTATCAACAAAATCGCATTGTTCTTTTACAGAAGCTACGGATTTTGCAAATGCCGCTTTTTCCTCTTCGGTCATTTCTATTTCAATTATCTTTTCCACGCCGCCTGCGCCCATAACAACAGGAACGCCGCAGTAAAGACCGCCTTTAACGCCAAACTCTCCGTCTAGCTTTGCAGCGCAGGTCAAAACGCTTTTTTTGTCAAGGAGATAGGCTTCTGCCATTCTAACTGAACAAATTGCGGGGCTGTAGAACGCAGATGTTTTGAGAAGCTGCACAATTTCCGTGCCTGCATCTGCAGTGCGTTTGGAAATTTTTGCAAAAGTTTCTTTGTCCATAAGCTGCGGAAGCGGAATGCCGCCAACGGAAACAGAGTTATAGAGGCTAACCATATCTGGCCCATGACCGCCGAGCACCGTGGCTTGAACATCATCAGCCGACACCCCAAGTTCCATTGCAACAAAACATGCAAGGCGAGAGCTATCTAGCACGCCTGCCATGCCAACTACTTTTTCTTTGGCAAAGCCAGTAATTTTTTGCATTGCATAAACCATTGCATCAAGAGGGTTGGTAACTACTATCACAAAGGCATTTGGAGCTTTGGTTTTAATGGCTTCGCCCACTTGTTTAATTATAGGAAGGTTAATGCCTATAAGGTCGTTTCTTGTTTGGCCTGGCTTGCGCGGAACGCCTGCAGTTACTATAACCACATCCGAGCCTGCAAGGTCATCGTAACTGTTGCTGCCCGCTATAACGGCAGCTATGTTCATTGGAAGACGGCTTTCCATAACGTCTAGAGCCTTGCCCTGAGGCACGCCCTCCGCAATATCTATTAGCATCACATCGCCTAGCTGCTTCTGAGCCAAAACGAGCGCCATTGTGCCGCCAATGTTCCCTGCGCCAACAAGCGCAATTTTCTTTCTCGCCATAAGAACCTCTTTTCTAAAAAATTATGAGGATAATATAGAAAAAATTACTCATCCACTCTAATCATTTCAATGCGACGGTTTTGCTCCCTGCCAGCTGCAGTCTTGTTGTCTGCTATAGGCACATCCGGACCAAAGCCCACGGCGCTCATGCGGCTCATTGCAACTCCTTTACGAGCAAGATA
>Ga0099364_10006417_pt1 | contig 17131 bp, 12 predicted proteins | sample TergutTh196P3_FD_73070 | JGI IMG/M metagenome (GOLD analysis project Ga0099364, IMG submission 73070) | Microcerotermes parvus P3 segment gut microbial communities from Pointe-Noire, Republic of the Congo - Th196 P3 | ecosystem: Host-associated > Arthropoda: Insects > Digestive system > Gut ... | reverse complement strand
AAAAAAATTTACAAAAAAAAGTTTGTAAATGTTATTTTTTATTTTTATGTTTGCCCAGTTTTTGTCTAAATTAAACGAACCTTTAAATTCGACAATTGATAGAATAATTAATTAATGTATAGTATAGAACTTTTTAAAAACAGCGTGCCTATGGAATAATAAAAATAAAAACAAGTAAACAAACTGCCCTGTTTTCGACAGGACACACATAATTCGTTAATTATTAAACTTTAATTATTTAAATTTAAATTCACAAAAATTATAATGATGTATGACATGCTTAAACTAAAAAAATTATCAAGCGCTTTTGTGCCGACGTTTTTGCTATTGGTCTTTATGACATTGACAACAACAGTGTTAGCTCAAACAGTTCAAATAAGAGGAACTGTTTATGACCGTACAACAGGCGAAACGATTATTGGCGCAAATATTATGGAAACGGGTACAACCAACGGAACAGTAACTGATATTGATGGTAATTATACCCTCGCTGTTCAAAGGAATGCTACCCTCAGGGTTTCTTCGATCGGTTATATCACCTTGGATGTACCAGTCACGCAGACTCAAAACGCCGTCATCAATATCCAATTGGCGGAAGACATTCAACTGCTCGAAGAAGTGGTGGTGGTAGGATATGGGACGCAGCGGAGAAGTGAGATCACAGCTTCTATTTCTTCGATTACTGAAGAAAACTTCAACACGACTTCAGCATTTTCAAGCCCCCTTGATTTGATTCAGGGTAAAATACCGGGACTAGTCATGTCCGGCACTCCCGGCGACCCGCGTGCAACAATTAATGTTCAAATTCGCGGAACAGGTACCACAAGGGGTAGTAATTCGCCATTGGTTGTAATTGACGGAGTGCCCAACCCGAATGCAGATGCTATCAGTTCGATTCCTCCTGAAGAAATCGAAAGTATCAGCGTTTTAAAAGACGCTTCGGCGGCAGCTATCTATGGAACACGCGGCGCTAACGGCGTTTTATTGGTACAAACTAAAAGGGGAAGAAGTTTTGGCGAACTCAGACCTACGTTTGATTATTCGGCTCAATTTATTCATCAATACGTTTATAAACTTCCCAATGTTTTTAATGCGCAGGAATACCGCGACTGGATGTCTTCCGGCAACTTCAATACCGGCTCTATGGTGGATTTTGGTTATGATACCGACTGGATGGGCGAATTATTGGACAAAGGCAATATTTCTTATAATCATACCCTGTCTTTCGCAGGCGGCTCGCGCACATCCAATTTCAGAGGTTCTGTTTTCTATCGCGAATCAGTTCCGGTTGTCATTAAATCAGGTATGACAAATTGGGGCGCTCGATTGAATACAAACCATTTAGGATTAAACGACAGGCTGGAAGTCCAGTTTAACCTCTCTGCCAATTTCCAGAATACAGACCAAGCCGGCGAAAGAGGCAACTGGGAACAGGTGGCTCAGCGAAATCCAACAGGACCTATCCGATTGGAAGACGGAACGTGGTATGAAGACGGAGCGTACAACTCCAATAATCCGATACGCGCATTGTTTACGCAGGATTATGAGAGAAACAATTCAAGACTTGCGTTTTCAAGCAGGGTAATCTTTAATGTAATGGAAGGTCTTAAAGTATCCGGGCTGATTTCGCATAATGAAGGAAGGACCAGGAGCAACAGATGGAGACACCTTGATAGCGCAACCTCGGTAAATAGCTACGACGGAGGCGGACGAGCAGATAAAGGACAAATATATGATGTTACTCAATCTGCTGAACTTCAATTTGATTATTCGAAAGTCTTTGGTGAGCATTCACTTAATGTGATGGGCGGATATAACTACGAATCACGTGAATATGAAAACTACAACATTTGGAATACGGGATGGACTACCAACGCTTTTTCATGGTATTCAATCGGTACCGGTAACGGTGTCACCCGGAATACTTCATACTTCACAATGGAGCATAATAGTGATAACCCTCCCTACGAACGCAAATTAGCCGGTTTCTTCGGTCGTGTGAACTATACGTATCAGGGAAAGTATTTATTTAATGCCACCTTACGCAGAGACGGTTCATCAAGGTTTGGTCCCGATAATCGCTGGGGTTGGTTCCCGGCTATTTCAGCAGGATGGACGATTACCAATGAAGAATTTATGAAAGATATTACATTTATTAATAACCTGAAGTTCCGTGTCGGCTATGGCGTTACGGGACAGGATCCTTATACGGATTACCTGTATATGACAACTTACAGTTCTTCCAGCAGACAACCTACCGAAGATGGTAGTTGGGTGATGACGTTTGGACCGAATCGCAACCCCAATCCAGCGCTGAGATGGGAAGAAAAAAGGGAATTCAATGCCGGTTTCGACTTTTCTGTATACAAAAATCGCGTTAGCGGAACGCTTGACGTTTTCAGGCGCCAATCTGTTGGTGTGATTGACTCATACAATACGCAATTACCGCCTTTTGTTCAATCCACCATATGGACCAATGTCGGAACCATGGAGAATACCGGAATTGAGTTAGGCCTCAACATGCAGTTATGGAGAACAAGAGATTTCCGTTGGAATGCAGACGTAACTTACAGTTACATAACCAATAAGCTCGTGTCATTTTCAGACGATGTCTTTAAGGCTTCTTACAGGGAATACGGCAGTTTGCCTGCGCCCGGCGCGCTGGGTAATGCTATCCGCACCGTAGAAGGTCAATCCATGGGCGCATTTTACGGCAAAAGGTTTGCAGGATTCTCGGACGCTGGCCAATGGCTATTCTATAACAGAAATGATGAAGTCGTGACGTTGAGCCAAATCGGCCCTGACGACATGACTTTCATTGGTAACGGAATGCCCACCAACCATGCCTCATTGAATACCTCTTTCGGATACAAAAATTTAACTTTCTCTATGAACTGGCGCGCAACGTGGGGACATGACATCTTGAATATGCAGGAAATGTATTTCGGCAATCCGAACTGGTTCCCCAACAACGTGCTTAGAACGGTAAGGGATAGACATATTGAATTGAGAGATGCGCCGCAGTATTCAGATTATTATTTGGAGCCGGGTGGTTATGCGAAACTCGGTAACGCCTCGTTGTCTTATAATGTTCCTTTAAAGAACAGGAATTGGGTAAGGAATATACGTGTTAGCTTAACCGGTGAAAACCTTTTAACGCTCACTAAATATTCCGGAATGGATCCCTCGATGGTACGAACTACAGGTACGGATCCGAGTATGGATACCCGCAACTTTTTCCCGTCTACTTCTTCTGTGACAATTGGTTTACAAATAGGTTTTTAAACATTTAAAATTAGAAATATGAAAAAATATTTTATTCTATTGGGCGTATTGATATTTGCAGCCGTGTATCAGGGTTGCACCAATTTAGATGTGGTTCCGCTCAATACGCTTACCCGTGAGAATTTTTACGAGAATAAAGAGCAGGTTATGGGAGCTTTAATGCGTCCGTATGTCCATGCCAGAGATCAGATGGCTTTAGGAGGTATATTAAACGAAAAATCAGACTTGACTACGGATCAAATTATATGGCCTCAGAAAGGCCGGCATGGTTACGATGGAGGCGACTGGGGACGGTTGCATTATCATAATTGGCGACATTTGTCTGATGAACCTCAGATAAGAAATATGTGGAATAATACATACACAATCATTGGATATTGCAATAATGTTATCGAAGATTTTGAGGTTTTAGATTTTCCGAAATTGGGGTTAACTAATTCGGATAGAGATGGATACATACTTGAGATGAGAGCGCTGCGTGCATGGGCTTATCTCAAGTTAGTAGATTTATTTGGCAATATTCCAATCGTAACCAAAGTAGGCGAGCCGTTAAGCCCCACGCAGGTGTCAAGGGCGGAAGCATTCAAATGGGTCGAAGATGAACTGTTGGATGTTGCCGGTTCTATACAGCCCTTAACAAGAGGAACCGCTAACCGGATGACAAAAGCGTCTGTATACGCCACGCTTGTCCAGTTGTATCTCAATGCCGAGGAATGGACAGGCACAGCTCGCTGGGACGACTGCATCAGGTATAGCGATATGATCATAAGTGGCGCGGGTGGTTCTTTGGGCGCTACTATGGCACTTGATCCCGATATAGACGTTACTTTCTCAAACACCAATTCTGCAAGATCTGTTGAAGCGATTTGGATGGGAGCATATAATGAAAACCAGGGTACAACTATGAGCCGCGCCAACTCAGCTTCCTACAACGAGCGCGATATGTTCAATTCACGTAATAATGGGAACAACGGAGTTGTTACACAGGCAGGCGCTTTCTTTAACTACAAAGAAAAAGATCTTCGCAGACACAGCTGGTTTTATTACGGAATCGGAAACGGTTACGGAGGTTATAACCATCAAGGTCCTTACAAAGACATCGGACGTATCCGTAACGACTATGTGCTCGGTACCGAAGAGTATATCAACTTGCCTATTATTTTCTGTTTCAAGCCTATCAAGGCAGTTATAGAAGTATCGGGTTCATCTTCAGATAATCCACGCGACCGTACAATTACCATAACGGAATGGTACTCTCCAGAATTTCCTGAAGAATTCCAGAAGCTCCTGATGCAGGATGCTTTCAATGCTGCAGATGTAAATACTGTTTGTAAAGGACCTTTATGCATAGCGTATGACAGAGCGCAAAGCGAAGGTCGAAAATGCGAAATCTTCATTTCCGGATCTTACGAAAAAGAAGGGGTTGCTCCGCAATATCCATGGAGCGTAACGCCTGATGGAAAGGCTATTAATGATTTCCGTCATATGTGGCAGGATTGCAAAGAGAATACCGGAGCGCGTCACTGGAAATACAAACCGGGTCTTGGCGATGATCCCAATTATTATGGTAATTGGGTTATAATCCACCGCCTTACCGATGTGTATTTTGCAAAAGCCGAAGCTTTGATGCGTAAAAACGGTAATACCGCCACACAGGAAGCAGTCGATTTGATCAATGCGACTAAGAAAAGAGCATTCCTGCCCGAGTATTGGGATTCGCAAGAAGCTGTAGATGCAGGCGACCGTTACACCACAGCTACGCTTACAATGGATGAACTCCTTACCGAAAGCGGACGCGAATTTTTCTGGGAAGGCAAAAGACGTGCGTACCTGATTCGTTTTGGCAAGTATGACTTTGGATTAGATAACTGGTGGGATGCCACAGGCGACTATGAAAATGGTAGCGGAGGCACGCTCAACAGGGAAGTATCGCGCAGACTTATGCCCATTCCTTACAATGCAATGGAAGCCAATCCAAACCTTGTGCAAAATCCGGGATATAATTAATTAATTCACTGTTAATTTAATTCATGGTCACGATTGATTTTTTCTGTTAAATCGTGACCATGCTTTTTCTCTTTAAACTTAATTAAAGCGTTTATGAAAATTAATTATTTTTTTGTTATTGGTTTTCTGCTGATTTCGCATATTGTTTATTCACAAAATGACACAATCAGGGGAGTGGTGTTGAATGCTAAAAATAAGGCAGTAAAAAAACAGCCGGTAACTTTAGGCGATGTTTCGTCTGTGTCCACAACAACCGATAGCAAGGGTTTTTTTACGCTCCCGAACGTCAATCTTCAGGAAACCTTGTATTTGAAAGACAAAAAAGGCAAAACAATCTTTACTGTGCCGGTCAACGGTTACCAATTTATAACGATCAAATCGCTTAAGAATGATTTTAGTTTTGCTTATCTATCCGAACCGGATGAGCGATTCCTGAGCTATCTGAAACAGCCGGACAATGTGGCGCGGAAAGATTTTGGAGTGCTGACTCAAGAAGATATCAAACTTAGCGGATGTTCTGATTTGTTATGCTTACTAAAAGGTATAGGCGGAGTATCCATATCAGATAACAAGGTTTTTTTAGCTGGGGTAAACAGTTCTATCCGCGGTTCTACAAACGCCCTGATTGTCCTGGACAGTTCTGCGACGGATTTAGATGCTATAGAGTCTATGCCGGTTGAAGATATAGAAGATATTATCGTATTGCGAGATGGCTCAAAATACGGTGCACGCGGAGCAAACGGAGCGATTGAGATTCGCACGAAGCGCAGTTAAAATTTAAGGGCACTAAGGCTTCTTCTACCTTTTTCTCCGGACTTTCACCCGTGAAAGTTACTTTAAGTTCGATGATCCAACTGTTTCTCCTATGCGAAATCACCAAATCGGGACGACCCTTGCCGGAATGGCAACAGAGGTTAATCCCAATCTCAAACAAAATCCCGGTTATGATGGAAATTAAATAGTTTTTGCGATTTTTGGTCATGGTTGCGTATTAAATTCAATCCTGACTTTACCTGTTAAAGTAGGCTAAATATTTGATCATTCAAAATATTTAGCCTACATCAGGTTTTGATTTATATCTAATTAAACCCAAAAGTAGAAATCATGCTTTTTTCTACAGATTTTTTTTTTGTAAATATTTTGTTAACATTATTTGTTTTTCAGAATCACATTTTCTATCTTTGCCATAATTTGCAGGAAATATATTTAAATTATTTTTAATTATTCATTCATAATTTATTCTAACTATGGCTCACATTTCAAGAAGATCATTTCTTCAACAAAGCGCTATGGCAGCAGCAGCGCTTACAGTAGTTCCTAACAGTGTGTTAGGGAAAAGTCACGGGCACATGGCCCCATCCGACAAGTTAAATGTCGCAGTTGTAGGCCCTGGTGGCAGGGCTGGCAGTATTCTCAACAGTACATCCCTTGCGGGGGAAAATATCGCCGCCCTTTGCGACATAGACTGGGAAAAGGCAGCGCCTCAATTCGAGCGATTTCCTAATGCCAAAAAGTTTAATGACTGGCGCACAATGTTTGACGAGGTGGGGAAAACGCTTGATGCAGTGGTGGTAGGCACATCCGATCATTCGCACTGTATTGTTGCGGCTCAGGCTATTACCATGGGCAAACATGTGTATGTTGAAAAACCGTTGACACACTCGGTGTACGAGTCGCGCTTGCTCACCAAACTGGCAGCCCACCACAAGGTAGCCACCCAGATGGGTAACCAGGGCGCTTCGAATCCTGGCGTACGCCAGATTTGCGACTGGATTGCCGATGGCGTATTAGGCGACATAACCCGCGTAGAATGTTCGACCAACCGTCCGATCTGGCCGCAAGGTTTGAATCCTCCCACACAGGGACAATGGGTTCCCGATACACTGAACTGGGATGTGTTTATCGGTCCGGCACAAATGATTCCGTATCACGAAACGTATCACCCGTGGAACTGGCGCGGATGGTGGGACTTCGGCACTGGCGCCCTTGGCGATATGGCCTGTCATATCATGCACCCCGTTTTCAAAGCTCTGAAGTTGGGTTATCCGACAAAAGTACAAGGTTCTTCCTCATTGTTGCTGAAAGACTGCGCTCCCATAGCACAGAAAGTAATGATGACGTTCCCCGCCCGTACACAGTTCAATACCAATAGGGTGAAATATCCTGAAGTACAGGTGACCTGGACTGACGGTGGTATTATGCAGGACTACCCGATAGGATTTCCGGCCGATAAGCGCTGGGATGGTGAAGGACCTGTTATTTTCCACGGAACAAAAGATAAACTGATTTGCGGATGCTATGGACGCGATCCATGGTTGCTATCGGGAAGAACGCCCAATTCACCCAAGACGCAACGCGAAGTACCGACGCCACCGGAGGTGCAAGCGCCACCGGCACAGGAAGGACAACGCGGTACACCCAGAATTGATCCGCATACATATGATTGGTTGCGTGCCTGCAAGGAAAGTCCGGAAAACCGTGTGGAAACAACTTCCTACTTCCAGGAAGCCGGACCGTTCAACGAAATGGTTGTGATGGGCGTGCTGGCTGTCCGCCTCCAGGGCTTGGGCAAAGAACTGTTGTGGGATGGTCCAAACATGCAATTTACCAACATTGGGGATAACGAAGAAATACGTTGGGCGCTTTCAGAAGTAGGACGTCGCAGAACACCTTCTGATCCTATGAATGCCAAAGCAACAGCTCAGGAATTGATCAAACATACCTACAGAAAAGGTTGGTCATTACCGGCAATGCCTTAACTCCAATGAATTTGAGGGGGTTGCCTCAAAAGAACGCTACAATGTTTTTTGTAACAGCCCCTTTAATTTGTTTTTTACAAAGAGATTAAGTTTAATGATTAATTAACGTATGAAAAAAATAGTAAATTTATTAAACGCTCTGGTGATTACCGGACTAATTACATCATGCGGCGGTGGCAGCAGTAGCAGTAGCGAAATAGCGCAGGCAGCCGAACCGTGGGAAAATATAACCATCGAAACGGTTGAAACAGCTGTACCTGCAACAGACGTCCATCCCGAATACACCATTCTTTCGAAAACACAATATGATCTTTCCAAATTTGCCCTGGATAAAGATGGGTTTTACATTCTTTTTGATGGAAAAACCTTAAACGGCTGGCGTGGATACAATCGTGACGATATCCCCGCAAGATGGGTAGTAGACGAAGGCGCTATCAAGTTTAACGGAAGCGGAGGAGGAGAAGCCCAGGAAACTGACGGGGGAGATCTGATTTTTGGTCGCAAATTCAAGAATTTCGAACTGTCCATTGACTGGAAATGCTCCAAAGGCGCCAATTCAGGTATTTTTTATTTGGCACAGGAAATTAAAGGCGAACCGATTTATATCTCTTCGCCCGAAAGCCAGGTGCTTGATAATGAAAATCATCCCGATGCGCGCATGGGAAAAGACGGCAATCGTCAATCCACCTCCCTGTATGATATGATTCCTGCCAAACCGCAAAATGCCAAGCCTTTTGATGAATGGAACAATACCACGATCATTGTTTACAGAGGCACTGTTCTACATCAGCAAAATGGAGAAAATGTACTGGAATATCATTTGTGGACTCCGCAATGGACCAACCTGCTGCAAAACAGCAAATTCAAAGAAGGAAGCGAAGAATTTCCCCTGGCATTCGAACTGCTGAACAACTGCGGCGGTCCGAATCGTGAAGGATATATCGGCTTGCAGGATCATGGCGATGACGTATGGTTCAAGAATATCAGAATCAAAATCTTAGATTAATATTAAACAATTTTATTATTCATTTATATAAATATTTTATAATTATGTCAAAAATTTCAAGAAGAGCATTTTTTCAACAAGGCGCTGTTGCAGCAGCAGCGTTCACTGTAGCTCCAAGTTCCATTTTAGGAAAAAGTCATGGATATCAAGCGCCATCTGACAAATTAAATATTGCTGTAGTAGGTATTGGCGGTATGGGTAATTCCAATCTTAATGCTGTCAAGAACACGGAAAATATAGTAGCGCTTTGCGACGTTGACTGGAGATATGCTAAAGCAGTATTTGACGGTAATCCGACAGCCAAGAAGTATTATGATTATCGAAAGATGTATGATGAGATAGGTAAGGAAATTGATGCCGTTATCGTTGCAACAGCTGACCATACTCATGCCATAATTGCAGCGCAAGGGATGACAATGGGAAAACATATGTTTGTCCAAAAACCATTGACCCACTCTGTTTACGAATCACGTTTGTTGACAAAACTCGCGGAAAAACACCAGGTTGCCACACAGATGGGTAATCAGGGAGCTTCTGGCGAAGGCGTCAATCAGATATGTGAATGGATATGGAACGGCGAAATCGGTGAAGTAACAAAAGTTGAGTGCGCCACTAACCGTCCGGTTTGGTTGCAAGGTTTGAATACGCCGGAAAAAGCGGATAGAATTCCCAATACTTTGAATTGGGATTTATTTACCGGGCCTGCTAAATTATATCCATACAATGCACTCTATCATCCATGGAACTGGCGCGGTTGGTGGCCTTATGGTACAGGCGCTCTCGGAGACATGGCCTGTCATATTATGCATTGCGCTTTTGCGGCGTTGAAATTACAGTATCCGATCAAGGTAGAAGGTTCTTCGACCTTATTACTTGATTTTTGTGCGCCTCATGCACAACACGTTAAACTCATCTATCCCGCTCGTGAGAATTTGCCTAAGGTAGCTATGCCCGAAGTTGAAATCCACTGGTACGATGGTGGCATGATGCCCGAACGTCCGGCCGGATTCCCGCAAGGAAGGGAATTGATGGGTTCAGGAGGCGGCTTGACTATTTTCCACGGGACAAAAGACACATTACTCTGCGGATGCTACTCCAACAACCCATGGTTATTATCAGGACGCGTACCTAATGTACCTCAAACACTTCGCCGCTTACCGGCAGCCCCGGCTTCAGAAAACGCTCCGGCAGGTGGAGGCATGGGAGCAGAAGCAGCACGCGCAGCGCGCGGTCCACGTACCATATCCCACGAAATGGATTGGGTACGCGCCTGTAAAGAAAGTCCGGCAAACCGCGTCAAAGCAAAATCAGACTTTAGCGAAGCAGGACCATTCAATGAAATGGTTGTGATGGGAGTGTTGGCTGTTCGCCTGAAAGACTTACACAAGGTGTTGGATTGGGATGGACAGAACATGAAGTTTACAAATATTGGCGCCGAAGAAACAATAAGAACTGTCATTAAAGACGGATTTCAAATTGTGGATGGCGATCCTTCATTCGACAAAACCTGGACACAGCCCGAAAATGCCATAGCATACGCAAACGAACTGATCAAACACACTTATCGTGATGGATGGAATCTTCCAGCTATGCCTTGATCAGTTATTAAACTTTTTATTCATCAAAAAAACCGAAGCATCTAAGCTTCGGTTTTTTTTTGAAAAACTATCATGAACAAGAGCAGCTTACTCTATCTCCGCAAAATTCTCCATCGAATAATTTCGATTCTGACCGTTAGCGTTTTGAACCGAATGATTATACTTGATGGCGTACTCTTTCGTTCCGTTAAACGTGTTTACCTGTATCGTTAATTCTACTTCTCTCCCTTCTGTATCCACTGCAGACAGATCGAAAGCAACGATTCCTTTTTTCCTGTAACGTTCGCTATCGTTGTAGGCATTATGACGGAACTCATAAAAATACGGAGTGTTTGCACCTCCATTTTCTATTAAATTAATGAAATGAGTCTCTTCTCCTCCATAATTGAACTCAAAAACGATATTTAAAAAACCGTCTCCTATCCACATTTCAGATATTTCGACCGGATCGGTTCCGTATGTTTCATCATTATCTTCACCTAAATTTTCAGCAATCGGTTTTGTCAAAATACTCTTGATTTCTAATATTTTAACTGCATGGTCGAATCCACTGAACTCATCCGACAAAATCGTATACATAACATAAGCCCTCTGCTTGTCTTTAGGGTTATACCATGGAATGTTGGTGGCTACCGGCCATAAAGATGTTCCACTATCCAGTGTTAACCAATAAGATGTAGCACCGTACCCCTCCGTGCGAATGGTAGCAATTGAATACCAGGCATCGTCCAAAGAATAACCCTCATCATTATTACATGAATTTAACAAACAGATTGTTAAGGCAATCCATAGACTCAACCTTATACATTTCATCCATCTCATAACTAACCAATTTTTCTTCGTCAATATTTTATTTTATTCTTTCTATATATATAGACGCGAATAACCGAAAAAACGCTGCATGGAAAATTCATAAAAAATGTTATAAAGCAAAAAAATAACCTATTTTTGCAATTTGATTTGCGAAAACAGTAACAATGCAATATTTTACACATACACTTTCAAACGGACTTAGGATGATTCATCTGCCTGTTGTTTCGCCAGTTGCCTATTGTGGGTTTGCCATCAATGCCGGATCAAGAGATGAAATGCCCAGCGAATACGGATATGCACATTTTGTTGAACACCTCTTATTCAAAGGCACCCGGAAACGGAAAGCCAGGCATATTTTGAACCGGATGGAAAATGTAGGAGGCGAACTGAATGCCTATACATCGAAAGAAGAGACATTTGTCTACTCCATTTTTATGAAAAAAGATTTTAAACGGGCTGTCGAACTGATAACCGATCTGATTACACAGGCTCAACTTCCCGAAGCTGAAATTGAAAAAGAACGCGATGTGGTTTTAGACGAAATCCTGTCCTACAGGGACAATCCGGCCGAACTGATTTTTGATGAATTTGAAAATTTAGTGTACAACGGACATTCACTGGGGCATGATATCTTAGGCAATCCGCGTTCACTGAATGTATTCAACCGCGATTTGGGACTCGCATTTTTACGGCGGCATTACACTGCCGGCAATATGGTATTTTTCTCAATGGGAGATGTAAAATTCAACCATATCATCAAACTTGCCGACACTTATTTTTCTAAAATCCAAACAGATACGCATTCTTTCCTGCGCGAGAAACCTGTTCTTACCCGGCCAGGAATGCTTGTTAAAAAGAAAAAAACGCACCAAACCCATGTGATGACAGGCGGACAGGCTTATACGATGCACGATAAGAAACGAATCTCTTTGTTTCTATTGAACAATATACTCGGAGGTCCGGGAATGAACAGCAGGCTGAATGTTTCCCTGCGCGAAAAACACGGGTTGGTTTACAATGTGGAATCTAATATTACTTCCTATACCGATACGGGATTGTGTACGGTTTATTTTGGATCAGATCCTAAAAATAAAGATCAGGTCATTCAATTAGTGAATAAGGAACTATCGCTGTTGTGCAAAAACCAGTTAAGCGAAATGCAATTATCCAAGGCGAAAAAACAGGTTTTCGGACAAATGGTGCTTTCGAACGAAAATAAGGAAGGGCTTTTTCTTGGGTTGGGAAAATCTTTTTTGCACTATAACCGCTATGATACATTGCCTGAAGTATTTCAAAAGATTGAACGCGTCACCCCACAGCAACTCCAGGACACAGCCAATGAAGTGTTCGATCCCAAACGGTTGTTTTGGCTGGTGTTTGAGTAATATATAATATGTACGCGCGAAAAAAACATAAGAATTTGCGATTATAATCGCAAATTCTTATGTTTTTCCCTTCTCTATCACTTTTTTTCTTCGATTTCACTGTAACATTTGGGAAACTGACTCGTCTATTATACGAAGAGATACTTGCATTGCATAGTATCTTTCGAAAAATCAAACATTGTTTTTAATCACATAAATGACAGATAAAAAAATAAACTCAAAATTTCATACTGATAATCAAACGATTAACATTTTTTGTATTTTTTTAACACAAAAAATTTGCATGAAATTTTGGTGGTTTAAAAAAAGAACCTACATTTGCAGTGTATTAATATAGTAGTACACTAATTTTGAATAATGAAATTTTAATAACGTATAAAAAACAAAAAAATGAAAAAGTCGATTTTAAAAAGAGTAGCAATTCCTGTATTGTTGAGTTGCATGGTTGTTCAGGGTATTTTCGCTTTGGACATTGAGATTAAGGGAAGAGTTTTGCAGGCAAGCGATCGCAGTGCGCTTGAGTTTGCCAATGTAGTATTGCAAACATCGGATTCTGTGTTTGTGACGGGAACAATCACTGACATGAAAGGTGATTTTGCGTTCAAAAATGTAACCGCCGGCGATTATCGCCTGATTATTTCTCTCATCGGTTACGAAACACAATACGTCGAATTAGAAGGGGAAACGAGAAACATTGATCTGAAAGAAATATTATTGGAAGAAGCCTCTGTTTCGTTGGGAGAAGTGACGGTTACTGCATCAGGAACCATCAGCAGGTCAGACAGGAAGTTAGTTTATCCATCTGCCCGGCAGGTCAATGCTTCGAGTAACGGAGTGGATTTATTACAACAGTTGATGCTACCCAGAGTGCAAGTCAATCCGTTACAAAACGAAGTGTCGCTGATAGGAGGAGGTGAAATACAATACCGCATTAATGGCGTAAAGGTTGAAATACAGGATATTATCTCATTGAAACCGACTGATATCATCCGCATCGAATTTCACGATAATCCGGGACTGCGCTACGGAAACGCAGAGATTGTACTTGATTATATCGTACGTCGCCCTGAAACCGGCGGAAACTTGGGGCTCAATACGAGTAACAGTCCTGTTTCTGCATGGGGTAACAACTCTATTAACGGTAGAATCAATCATAAAAAATCCGAGTTTTCAATGAATTATGGCATCAGCCACCGGGATTTTTACAATATGTGGCGCGACAATGAAGAGACGTTTACGTTTGCCGATGGTTCACAATTAGTTCGCAAAGAAGCCGGCGAACCGGGTCATCTTGAAATGTACTGGCAAAACATAAATGGAACATACAGCTATCAGGATGATAACAAGATGTTTAGTTCCACATTCCGATACGGTACGAACAACCAGCCGCATCAGGATTTTAAAGGTATATTATATAATGTAGCGAATCCTGCAGATGAGGTACGGATGCTTGATAAATCTGCCTACAAGACGTATCGTCCGGCATTAGACCTTTATTATCAGCAGAATCTGAAAAATGATCAGACAATTGTCTTCAATCTGGTAGGTACCTATAACTATACGGACCATACGCGTATTTATCAGGAAAGCCGGAACAGTTTCATTCTTACGGATGTGAATAACCTGACCATCGGTAAGAAATATTCGATCATCGGCGAAGGCATCTATGAAAAAAAGATGGGCAACAACCGGTTCAGTACGGGATTGAAACATACGCAATCGTTGACCGACAATGAATACCGGAATGGACATACCTTTTTCACGGAGATGAATCAGGCAGAATCTTATGTATATGGAGAATTCAGAGGTAAAGTTCAGAAGTTAGACTATACACTTGGCGCAGGCGTTACCCGTTCGTACTTTGGACAAAAAGGAGGCGAAGGCTATCAAAATTACACATTTAACCCGCGCGTTGTGTTGCATTTTGCATTGCCCGGCAACTCGTTTATCCGTTTGAGATCCGATATCATCAATTCTTCTCCATCACTTTCGAATCTGAGCGCTATCGAACAAACGATTGATTCGCTTCAGATTCAGCGGGGAAATCCAAATCTGAAACCGTATCTGTCGTATCGCAACGAATTGACTTACGAAATTCAGAAAGGTATTTTCTACGGCAATGTATGGGGAGCGTATGAATACCAACCCAATGCCATCATGGACGAGAAATACGTAGACGGTGATAAAATCGTACAGACATGGGATAACCAGAAGAATTGGCAACGCTTAGCCGGACGTACGACATTGCGCGTTGGACCAGTCAAACAAATACTCGTTGTTTCAGTTACAGGCGGAATCAATCATTATATCAGCAATGGAAATACGTATCGTCACACGTATACAAACTGGTTCAGCAACATGGATGTAACGGCTACCTATAAAAAGGTGATGATGAACGTGGGTATGCAAACAAACTGGAACTGGTTTTATGGAGAAACGTTGAATGGAGGGGAAAACATTCATTATCTGATGATTGGATACAGAAACAAGAATCTTTCGCTGGGAGTCGGCATGATTAATCCGTTTGTGGATAATTATAAGGTCGAATATGAAAACTGGTCGCAACACGCATCGTTTAAGAAGAGTATGTACATCAAGGAAAGCTCGCGCATGTTACTGCTTAATCTTACGTATAATTTCTCGTTTGGACGTACATTCAGGGGAGAACAAAAACGGTTGAACAATGCGGACAATGATTCGGGCGTCATGCAATCGGGAAAATGAAGACTGTAAGATAATTTTCTCTGTGTTACTTTGTGTCCTCTGTGCCTCTGTGCTGAATAATTATAATTCTCAGCACAGAGGCACAGCGTTTCTCAACAAATTTTTCACATCCGGTTTTATTCCAGTACAGACTTAAATTGATTGATAAACACTTTTTCAGCTGATTGGACCCACTTCCGGAAAGAATTATCTTCAGGGTGGGTTTGCTTTTCGTCGATATAGGCTAACAACCGGCTCAGATCAAAGCTTCCGCTCGTAAGCCCGCCACCGATCGACTCTGCATCAGCGGCATTGATTTCCTGTTCGATATGGGCGGGTATCATCATCACAGGTTTATTCAGATACATGGCCTCACAGACCGATTCGAATCCGGCTGTAGTGATATAACCTTTACATCCGGCCATGTATTGCAGAAATAGTTCGTCATTGATCCGGTGTATGGTGAAATTGTCGTCTATTCTCAATGTTTCGGGCGCATCCTTTTTATCCCAAAAGAAATGCAGTTTTACATCACGATGTTTCCTGTGCCAGGCGCGTAGTTCGTGTTCGTATCCCTGATTAAGCATATAACCCAAAATGTAATCGCCGGTTGTCGGTTTGAGTTTCAATACCTCTTTGCGTAATAGCGGGGGCACGACCGTAAGATGTTCGCGCGGGAAACTTTTCATCGGATAAAATGACAAAGCCAGTGTTTTTGTTGCGCCGATACTGCTTGCTGTCGCATGCAATCTGAGTAGCGTATGATTCTGGCTTTCTCCTTTTCCATGTTTATAATCAGGGTGTTTCAACAGGTATTGATGACCGATATTCACATAGGGTGTATCAATTCGATAACGGAGTTGGGCAAATCCGGGTAAAATTTCGTAAAAATTGATCAAAATATCAGGCTGATTGTCTTTTATGTGGTTATGAATCAAAGCTATACTATCTCCATAATACACTAATTTTTTGATATTCATATTATGAAAGATCGTTTTGGTCTTGTCGATATGCTTTTTAGCTTTATTGAATATCAACGAAGGAGTTTCGTAAATTGTTACGGGCGCTTTGATTTTTTCGTAAAAGAATCCGGGCAATTCTCTCGAATGACTTTTTCCAACGAGCACATCAACTACTTCGTGTCCATTTCGACGCAGCATATCAGCCAGCGCGATAGCTTGGGTAAGGTGCCCTCGTCCTTCACCCTGAACGGTGAATAATATTCTTAAACGTTGTTTCATAGCAGTTGATTATTTAATGATTTAAAAATTTAAAATATACAATTTATAATGAATCCTTTCACATTTTTTCTGCAAATTCCATCAGATACGCTTTGAGGAAGCCATCGATTTTTCCGTCCATCACCCCGGCGACGTCAGACGTCTGGAAGTTTGTGCGGTGGTCTTTTACGCGGCGGTCGTCAAACACATAACTCCTTATCTGCGAACCCCATTCAATTTTTTTCTTTCCGGCTTCGATCTTATTTTTTTCAGCCAGGCGTCGTTGAAGTTCCATATCATACAGCATTGAACGCAACAGTCGCATCGCATTTTCCCGGTTATCAAGCTGGGAGCG
>Ga0099364_10006416_pt1 | contig 17132 bp, 15 predicted proteins | sample TergutTh196P3_FD_73070 | JGI IMG/M metagenome (GOLD analysis project Ga0099364, IMG submission 73070) | Microcerotermes parvus P3 segment gut microbial communities from Pointe-Noire, Republic of the Congo - Th196 P3 | ecosystem: Host-associated > Arthropoda: Insects > Digestive system > Gut ... | reverse complement strand
TGCAGCGGATATCATGTCCGCATTGTAGCCAACCTGCCATACTCCGTTTGCTTCTGCGGTGGTCGCAGGTGCTGTGGAATCTGAATGCTGGCTTATCACATCAGCGCCACGGGTTATTAATGCCTGCGTAACTTGTGCTTCTCTGGATGGATCATGCCAGCTATTTGTGTACATAACCTCCATGGTCACATCGGGATTGACGCTCTTAGCGCCCAGATAAAAAGCGGTGTAACCTGATATTACCTCAGCGAAGGGAAATGCGGCAACATATCCCAAATGGTTCGTCTGGGTTTTTAGCCCTGCGGCGATACCGGCAAGATAGCGGGCTTCATAAATCGAGACGAAATAGTTGTGAACATTGGGAAGACCGGAATCAATTGCTTGATACCCTGTCGCATGGCAGAATTCGACATCAGGGTATTCAGCTGCTACTATCAGAACATATTCTTCGAATCCGAAGCTGGTTGCGAAGATGATGTTGCATCCGGCTTCTACCAATTCCCTCAATGCTGTTTCCGTGGTGGAGCCTTCGTCAGTGTTGAATTTATTGATAATTTGGTCATCGCGCAGACCAAGCGCTTCCTGCATCGATAGAGTTCCAAGGTCGTGGTTGTATGTGTATCCCATATCGGAGGGGTCGCTGATATGAACAAAGCCAACCTTGATGTTTTCAACGCTGAGTTTAGCATCGGTGTCAGAGCCCGCCGGAGTCTCTGTGTTCCCAACATTGCTTTGCTGTCCGTTGCAGGCTGCTAATGAAAAAAGAATGGTCACGCATAATAGGATTGCTGGCAGTTTTTTCATTTAAGTATTCTCCTCTTTTTAATATGTCATAGCCTCTCGTCGTATCTGGCACGGATGCCGCCGATTAGTTTTGGCCTGGTGCGAGCGGCTATGATTATTGCTTTTCCGATATGAGTAGTCTCTAGCCTCAATGGTACTGCTACTTTTTTCAAATGCATACCAATGAGGGTCATACCAATGTCTAAACCTGCATCCGCATAGAAGTGCTCAAGTGCAACAGGGTCGTGCAAGCCAGCATATGCTGCTGTCGCAAACGAACCGCCAGCATCTGGAACAGGGACGACATTGACGATATCATAACCTGCTGCAGCTTCCCGTTCAATAATAATCGCCCTATTGAGATGTTCGCAGCATTGAGCAGCTAAAAAAACGCCTCGTTCATTGAAAACGCTGTGAAGAGCGCTGAACGTGGCGTTTCCTATATCAATACTTGAGTTGCTGCCAAGCTTGTGTCCGGCGATCTCGCTAGTTGAACAGCCAATAATAACAGACTGCCCGGACTGCAGACCTGCTGTTGCGCACAATTCCAAGGCGACATTGCGGGCAGAAAAGGCAATTTCCACCAGATGCTCAGGGGAGACTGAAGGTCCCAAAATCTCACCACCTTCCTACTTGTCGAGTGAAATATTATCAATGCCATTTTGCTCGAATTCTTTGATGTATGCATCGATTCGACTTGTGAGCTCCACATAGTTATCAGGGCTAATCGGCTCGAAAGCCATGTCTCGACGCGCAAGCTCCTCTGCTAATATTTCGAAAAACACAGAATCTTCATAATCTGCAATTGCATCATGTATTCCACCGTTTTCAAAAGCAGCAGATGGCTTGATAAACCCCAGTCCCGGTTGAGCAAGAGATGTCAAATCGTGTGTTAAGCAATATGAGAACAAGCGGCTTTGAACTTTGTCATAATCATTTATGCGATGTCGACCACGTGTAGAATTGAGTATCCAATTACCTATGTACACCATGTCCAAAAGCCGCCTGAATTCGAGTTCCGACAATTCTATTTTCACCTTAGACCTCCACGAAATAGACTTACGTAACATTATAGCAGAAGTCTATCAAAAATTCCAGGGAAAATATATGCACTAAACCTGAACAACTTGTAAATCCTTTTGATTTTTATGTTGGCTGTGATTGACGTTGGCATCGGTGGAGTCGGAACCGATTGGGAGGACAAGAGATATGCGTGTCCCAATTCCTTCCCGGCTGAGGACATCAAAATATCCGTTGTGGCGTGAAGCTATCCATTGCGCTATTGATAGGCCAAGACCTGCGCCACCGGTGGCACGAGCGCGTGATTCGTCTGCTCTTACGAACCTATCGAAAACGCGCGGCAAAACCTCGGGGCGAATGCCGATACCTGTATCAGAAACAGATATGCGTACCGTATCATTATCTTTTATCGCTAATAAAGATATTTCGCCACCGATATCAGTGTATTTAATCGCATTATCCAGGAGTATTCTTAAAGCTTGCTTGATGAGAGCTCTATCCACCACTATGAGAGCATGATCTGACGAGACTTTGTATTCGCGTTCGTCATCTAGCATCCGAGCTTCGTTGGCGACTTCTTCGATGAGTTCAGACAACTCCAGTTCTTCCTGAACTAAGCTTATCCTGTTGCTGTCGCCCCTTGCCAAAAAAAGCAATTGTTCAACAAGATCCTTCATATTGCCCGCTTCGTCTTTAATTGCGGCTACGGACTCGCTAAGCGCTTTTTCGTCTTCTTTTCCCCATCTATCAAGCAGGTTCGCATAACCTTGAATGACGGCAATTGGTGTACGAAGCTCGTGGGATGCATCAGAGACGAACCGAGCTTGAGCGGCGTAGGAATCATTGATTCTATCGAGCATACCATTAATGGCGACTGCAACGTTTTTGAGTTCCTCTTGCAAGTCGTCGACTTGGATGCGAGTGTCAAGCCTTGCGGCATCGATTCCGTCAAGTTTTCCTGCCAAAGCCATCGTTTTTTCGTGATCAAGCTGCTTGTTGACTTCATTTAGGCTCTGAGCCGCACGAGCAAGCTCTGCGATTGGGTCTAAGGTTTTGCGTACCATTCTACGATCGTTGAAAGTCCTGGAAAGCAAGGTAATGAACTCAAACACGAAAAGAGTCCCCATACATAAGACGAAGTAATAAATAAATATCCCTATATTCATCTCAACTTCATATGAGGCATCTAATCGTTCGATGATTACGACGTATTCGATGCTTTGCAGTGTTTCATCGAAAGAGCTAAGTTGCATCCGAAAGCCTCTGCCTGAAATATCATCAATGTACTCATGAGGCTTCAACCAAGGGATCGGCCAGGTTGAAGCATTGCCTGAGATATTGTCATCATCGCCAATCACCTTGATATGCAAAGCGGAGAACTCCTGCCATGAATTTACTTCCGGTAAGCCATAGCCATCTATTAAAACAATTGCCTGTACCAGTTTTCCCTCGGTATACAACCAAAGCCCTGCGGTGGCAATGAGACAAATGAGGATGTTAATAATCATAAACACCCATAACAAGCGGGCAAAAAGCCTTCTGTTTAGTTTGTTTGTAATGGAATGCCGGATTCTACCCGGATCGGTTTGCCTGTTTCTACTCATCTTTTATTACATACCCGACACCGCGAACGGTGTGTATTAGCTTTATCTCGTATACTTCATCGATTTTTCCGCGCAAAAATCTGATATATACATCAACTGCGTTTGTACCACCATCGAAATTGTAGTCCCAGACGTTTTCCATCAACATTTCGCGGGTGACGACAATCCCTTTGTTTTTAAGTAAATAGTGCAGAAGATCAAACTCGCGCTTGGTTAGCTCGACTGGGTTTTCCAGAACAGTGACACTGTGGCGCTTAACGTCAAGGACTACCCCTTGTGCCATTAGAATATCCCCTTGCGCATCATCATTCGTGCGTTTTCTTAATGCTGCTCGGATCCTTGCAAAGAGCTCTTCGATGGCAAAAGGTTTAGTAATATAATCGTCCGCGCCTTGATCGAGGCCAGCAACTTTGTCCATGACTTCATCTCTTGCTGTCAGCATAATAACCGGTATTGATGAAACTCGACGTAATCTACGAAGCACCTCCATGCCATTGATTTCAGGTAGCATGATATCCAGGAGAACGAGGTCGAACTCGCTGGTGATAGCGAGTTCATAACCTTCTCTTCCTGTAAAAGCTTTTGTGACCGTGTAACCCTCATGAATGAGTTCGAGCTCTATGAAACGCGCCAGTTTTTCTTCGTCCTCAACAAGGAGAATGCGGGTATTGTTACTCATTTAGTGTCACAACCTTACCTGAATTTAGGCGTTATCGTTGCTGATAGTTGAAGATTTCAACCTTTTGCTTAGTCTTCTTCTGACTCAGCGTTGTCTTCCGAATCTTTATTATCCTCTTTTGTTTTTAGTGAGTGTTTTACACCATCGACAACTCCGCTTGCGTCTTTAAGTACCTGATTCACAGAGTCACGCCCAAGTTCTTCGCCGCGAAAGTGGTAACGAACACCGCAGAAGAGGCTAATGATGAACAATGGGATTGCGAGACCGAAGCTGATGAAAAGAAGCAGTACAACGGCTGTCACCGGTACGGTGAATAATTCTTTGTCGTCCCGTGTTGCATCAAGGTAGTTGCTGTTCCCTTTACGCAGGAGCATCAACAGAAAGCGCCCGAACCTTCTCATAGACTCTGAGAAACTCTCGCCTTTTTGTCTTGGGTTGCTCTTTTCTTGCGGCGTTGCTTTTTGCTCCTTTTCCGGAGTTGTAGCTCCAGAGAAGAAGCCACCACCGGCAGGGACAATTGCTTTGCCTTGATTTTCTAAATAAATCAGTGCATCAAGTATATCGCCGTTTGCGTTGTCTAATGCCTCTTTCGCATCTGCGAAACTCACGTCTGCTTTTTCGCGCAGTTTTTCGACTTTTTCTAGTTCGTTCATTTTTTTCCCTCCATAACTCTTTGTTATGGTTGGAGTATAGCACCGCAGTATATAAAAACAATTTGCCAAAGATTAATATGGGATTAAAACAAGGAAATACATTTTTAAGGCTCGTGGATGCTCTGCTTTGAGCCATGCTCGATTACGATTTCAGAACCTTGTGCTAGTCTATATGCTGAAGTCCATAAGGAACACATGAGACATAAGCGCCCGGTAGGCAGCATGGGTTCCCTTGTGATTCCTATAGAGTATCATGTAAACGCAAGGACAGTAGTATTACTGATACCTTGTGGACACAGGCAACACAAGAGAACCGATGCCACGGTGTATTTAGAAGACTTTTTCTACAATTGTGAGTTCGATAGGCTTTGATGTTTGCTCGCCGAGCTTTGGTACCAGGTCAATGAAGTGCTGGGCTTTCATGTGAACATCGAGAGCATTTTGGCTTTCCCACTCTTCAAGAACAACAAAGTGCAATGGATCGCTTGTGCTTTTGCACAGCTCATACTTGATGCAACCTTTGTCCAGAGAATTGGTTTTTTCAACGAGTTCTTTTGCTATGGTTAGAAAATCCGCTACCTTGCTTTCCTCTACATAGCATACTGCTGTAACTTTTACCATTGTGTTTCCTCCATTATTATGTTAATTGATTTGTACGTTTGATGATTGCCGATGATCCAATTAACGCTACAAACGCAGATGGTTCACAATTCTTCCACATTGAAGACATTCTCGGTACCTTGTATCATTGATATAAGGCCGGAACGGCATACTTCGAGAATACCCACTGCTCTGACAGTGTTGATGAATCGTTCGATTTTCTCTGAACTACCTGTTATTTCTGCGGTTATGAAATCATCGCCGAAATCCATGACTCTGCCGCCGAAGTCGTTGATTAAGTCGCTAATGGCGGTTTTACTTGCATTTTGCGTTTTTCGCACTTTTAGTTTAATAAGCATATGCTCTATGGACACAGAGTCTTCTTTGTCCAATAAACGCACCATTTTCACGTCTTGGAGTTTTTCCAATTGCCTGAGTACCTGGTGTTTCATGTGTTCGTCACCAGTAGATACAATGGTCATCCTGGAGTAAGCCGGATTTTCTGTTTCTCCAACAGCAAGGCTATCAATATTGTAGCCTCGCTTCGCATATAATCCTGCAACGCGGTTTAGCACACCGAAGTGATTAGAAACTATTATCCCAACTGTGAATTTTTCGTTCATTTAGATGGACTCCTCATTATGCTGAAGCTGACGCAAATGGACAGATGGATAGAAAAAAGTTGAGCAGGCTCATAATAAAAATCCCGGTGTTGCGAAAAACAACTGCTTTCGCGATTCTAGACAAGCATGTCGCATATACCGCCGTCCAGTGGGATATATGGCAGTACTTTTTCGTCTTTGTCTATGATGCAATCGATGACGCATGGTCCGTGATCTGGGAGCTTTCCAAGAATGATATCCAATTCCTGCAAAGACTCAGCTCGATAACCGGAGGCTCCGTACGATCGCGCAAGAGCAGGGAAATCAGTCTTGCGTTCCAGTGTTGTTGCGGAATAGCGTTTATCGAAAAACTGAGTTTGCATCTGACGCACCATGCCAAGCACAGCATTATTTAGAATGACGATTGTAATTGGAATATCGTATGTTACAGCGGTTGCAAGCTCTATAAGGTTCATGCCAAAGCTGCCTTCACTTGTGAATAACACAACCCTTTTTCCACCGGAGGCAAGGCTAGCTCCGATTGCAGCGCCAAGGCCAAACCCCATGGCACCAAGACCGCCGGAGGTGATTAGTTTTCGAGGTTTTTCAAATCTATAGAATTGGGCTACCCACATCTGGTGCTGCCCAACATCGGTTGCTACTATTGTATCATCGTCACAGGCGTGGTTGATGCGGTCGATTATGTTGCGTGGAGAGAAATCGCTGTTTAGGGGCACGTCCCCTTCCGCTTGGAGATGGCGTATACGCTCAATCCACTGCTCGTTTTGGTGCGGCTTTGTTTGATTGATCAATTCAGGTAGGATTATGCTAAGGTCGCAGCAAAGGCTAAGGTCGGGTTTGATATTTTTGCCAATCTCTGCGGCGTCAATCTCGATATGTATGACCAGAGCGTTTTGTGCATATGTCTCGGTGTTGCATGTGGCGCGATCTGAGAAGCGTACCCCCAATGCAATAATCAGGTCGGCTTCTGCTGTTGCCATGTTTGAAGCATATCTACCTTGCATTCCGCTCATTCCGAGATTGAGCACATAAGAGTGGGGTATCGAACCGAGTCCCATAAGGCTGACACAAACGGGTGCATTCAGTTTTTTTGATAATTCAATCACCCTATCTCCAACGTTTGCTGCTGAGACTCCACCGCCGCAATATATTAAAGGCCGGGTTGATTTATCAATGGCATCGATTGCTTTTTCAAAGTTGCTGATGTCTTCGAACCTTTGCCCACTGTCAGGTAGGCGAAAGGTTAAATCCGGGTTATATTCGCAGGTGTCAATCTGGACGTTTTTGGGGATGTCCACCAAAACAGGACCCTTTCGCCCTGATTTCGCAATCAGAAAAGCTTCTCTGAGCGTTTGTTGGAGCTGATGGACGCTGCGAACAACATAGCTATGTTTAACAATGGGTAATGTGACTCCGAGTATGTCGATTTCCTGGAATGAGTCACGACCGAGCAGGTGGAAAGGGACATTGCCTGTAATGAATACAACAGGGATAGAATCCAGGTATGCGTTAGCGATGCCGGTAACAAGGTTTGTGGCGCCGGGTCCGCTTGTTGCCAGTACTGCGGAAGGCTTCCCGGAGATCCTGGCATATGCATCTGCTGCATGTGCTGCGCCTTGTTCATGGGCGGTCAAAATATGCGCCAACCTGTGGGTGTTTTTATATAATTCATCATATATGTTGATGACATTGCCACCAGGGTATCCGAACACTGTGCTGACACCGTTGGCGATAAGCTCCTCTATTACAATTTCAGCTCCGCTGAGAATCATCTTCTTTGCCTCGTTTCGTGTAGGTTCTATATCAGGGAGTATATCATAGCTGAGTGAGTATCTCAATGGAAAAATCGATGCGGACATTTCATGTTACCCAACTGAGCTAATGCCATTTGCAAGGAGTTCCGATGTTGTTGGACTGACTGCCATGCTGATGCACTTTTCCACCATAAGCACGAAAAGCAACAACGGTCTATATGATAATTAAGACAAAGCATTGTTGCGCAATTGTTGCTAAACGGTTATACTAGAGATTAGACAGCGGATAATTATAATGACCAAATGTGAGTGGATAGCATGGTTGAATTAACGGGAAAATACAACAAAGCAATTGTTTTTACGGATACAGCAGAACAAAGCGCCATAGTGCAGATAGAGCATTTGCTCAATCAAGAGTTCATTAGCGGAAGTATGCTTCGTGTTATGCCGGATGCCCATGCAGGCATGGGTTGCACCATCGGCACAACAATGACGATTACGGACAAAGTCGTTCCGAATCTCGTTGGTGTGGACATCGGCTGCGGGATGGAAACGGTGTTGCTCAAGGACAAGCGTATTGAATATTCACAGCTCGACAAAGCGATTCATCAATACATACCCGCTGGTTTCGATGTGCGCAAAGCGTCCCATCATTACATCGACGACATTGATCTGAGCAAATTGCGCTGCGGCAAGCATGTGAATCTGAAGCGAGCTGTATTGTCAATTGGCACACTGGGTGGAGGCAACCATTTTATCGAACTAAATCAAGATGAAGAGGGACAGTTGTATCTTGTGGTTCATTCAGGGAGTCGAAACCTTGGAAAGCAAGTGTGCGAACATTACCAAAATGCCGCGGCTGACAGTCTTGGCCGCACAGGGAAAGGTGCCGATAGAGTGCTGGCTTATGTGCAAGGGCAGCTATTGGAAGATTATCTCCATGATATGGCAATTGTACAGCGCTTTGCGGATTTGAATAGGAAAGCAATAGTCAAGGAACTGGAAAAGCGCGTGAAATTCAAAATTGTGGAGCAGTTTATGACCATTCACAATTATATTGATTTGGATACGATGATTCTCCGAAAAGGAGCTATTTCTGCGCAGAAAGGGGAAAGAATGCTAATTCCCATGAATATGCGAGACGGGAGTCTTTTGTGCATAGGTAAGGGAAATCCCGACTGGAATTATTCTGCCCCCCATGGCGCAGGGCGCATTATGAGCCGAAACTCTGCGAAAAAAAGCATAACTCTTACGCAATATGAGAAAGCGATGCAAGGGGTTTATACCTCAACAGCAAACCGCAGCACACTGGATGAGGCTCCCTTCGCATACAAGCCAATGGAAGAGATTGTCGCAAATATCGGTGACACAGCGGATATAGTCAAGGTCCTGAAACCTTTGTATAATTTCAAAGCAGCAGGAGACGACTAGTCAATATAGTTGAAAAGCCGCACAATAGGCTTCGCTGCAGGGAACGGCTGGCGCAAATGTCATTTGCTAAAACTTTAGGAGTTCCGGTGAGCCCAACCTGTTGACAGTAGTGTAGACATATTGCGTAACACGATCATGCTAGCCTAATAATAGCTGACTTCTTTCCCTTCCTCGCGCAGTGATTGAAAAATCGGAAATTGCAAACTCAGCAAACCAGTCTTTTTATCGCTGCTTTCTTCCTTGTATTTGACCTCGATAATCCGACCGGGTAGGTTTTCCCGGTTTTCCCAAAATTCCACACGCTGCTCATCTGTCATGCCCGAACCTACATTTACGCTGTTCCCCTTGTAATCAACGACAAAGGCGCCGAGTTTTCCTGCTAGTCGTCCTGAACCTTCTTCGACAGAGAGGACTTCCAGATCGACTGTATGGAATCTTTTCACTTTTATTATCCCATTATGCCTTTTTCGCGCGTATTTCCTGTCTCTATTGAGCATCAAGCCTTCTTTGTCCTCAGAAACCATTTTATCAAGGTAATGGTCTATCATAGCAGCATCGCTGCCTGCATATAGCACTTCGACCTGTGAGATGTGTTCAAGACCCAGTTCGATAATTTTGTCTCCCAATGCGATGAGAGATTCAAGGCGTTCTTTGTATGTAAGCGCGCTTTCTCCGGCAATAAATTCAACTTTTGGCAATATGTCGAAGACCACGAACTTTATACTGCTCTTGTCTGCATCATCTTGGCTCAGTATGCCGGTGCCGATACGAAAATTCTCGTTGTCCGCCAAACCTTCGTTATTAATTCTCACAAGCTCGCCATCGAGCACGATGTTTTCTGCATCAGCATATATTAGATTGATACAATCGGTAATGTGTTCAAGTCCTGTGAATTCCTTCCCTTGGCGGCTGATGATTTTCCCTTCGAAATATGTGCCGCGGACACCGTTGAGTTTCTCCGTCAAAGAAAACCATTCACCATCTTTTATGGGTGATTTTTCTATGTTGTAAGCTTGCTGAACATCCCACTGAGGAATAAATTCTTCTCCGAAAGCTTTATTAACAGATTTAGAATCGCAACCTATGCGAGCGCTTTTTGTAATGATGGAAGCATAAAACATGCGCATCTCATTCTCTTGGGCATTCAGGAAATGCCCGATATTGGAAATTACCTCATCGGAACCTGTGTTGTTTTGGTATACATACGCTATTAGGCTCTGAAAGGTACTAAACTGTCTTGATGGGACTTTTTCAGTTTCTTTCGAGATTTTTTTTGCAGATATCCCGGTTATAAGAAATGGGTTGAGCAAACAATCGAGAAAGAAGCGTAAGTTTGCATTGTCTTTGTTTTCTATAAGTATATCTCTTTTTGCTAAAGTCGAACTGGTTTGAGCGAGTAATGAAAATAAATCTTTCACTGTTTTATCTTGTTTATCTTGGTTAAAATTGTTTTCCATTGATATAGGTTCTCCATTGATAATGGTATTTTGCGCTTGGCATAGTACATTCTACAATAATAACATGCGCAGAAGCAACATAATAGATAATTCTTGTGATTGTTGCATAGAATTGAATAATGATTGCGTCTCGGAGGCAGCTATAACGAATATTTGAGGTTTACTGTGTCAGCAACGCTTGTTGTGCAACCGGACAGGTTACCGGTCGCGGGGTACAGGGGCATATCGTCATTGCGGCGTTGCCTGCACTGAACTTGATTCAGGAAGCCGCAATCCCATTAGTTTTTGCTGTTTTTTGAGCGATAAACAATAATTTGACTGTATTTCCCAAGGGATTCCGTGTCGAACATGGAATGACGATGCTTGTGGTATTTGCTCAACTTAATGACATTGGGGCGTGACCGGTTGCCTGACAGATATGAAGCAGGGGTGACATAGCTCAGGAGCATTGATTTTTACATGGAAATATGAGATAATGGCATACCAAGAGCAAAGATAAGCAAAACATCCAACAACCGGAGTGTTTATGGTAATGGACAGTCTGAGAGAAAAGGCGCTCAACCTTCCGATGCTGCCTGGTGTCTATATAATGAAAGACAAGCAAAGCCGCGTCATTTATGTTGGAAAAGCCGGGCGTTTAAAGAACCGAGTCAGCAGCTACTTCAGTGGTACACACGATGCAAAGACAGAAGTTATGACATCAAAAGTTGCAGATTTTGATGTCATTATAACTGATTCTGAATTTGAAGCTCTTGTGTTGGAAAATTCGCTTATTAAGCACCATAACCCCAGGTATAACATCAAGCTTAGGGACGACAAAGGCTACCCATTCATCCGCGTCGATTTGTCCGCAGAGTATCCGAGTTTTAAGATTGTCTCTAAGCCCGAAAACGATTCTGCGCTGTACCTTGGCCCATATAGCGGGAGAAGCATTACTCGCGAAGCCATAGGCGCTGTGAGCAAAGCACTGAAAATACCCACATGCGGAAAGGATATCAAACGCATACTAGGGAAAGAGAGACCTTGTCTCAATGCACATATAGGTACTTGCCGCGCATATTGCAAAGATGCTGCTTTGGTAGATGAGCATAGGGAGGCTGTGCTCGCTGCGATTGAGGTCTTCGTAGGGAAAACAGGCGAACTCATGGATAGACTATCGAAAGAGATGGATGAAGCTTCGGAAAACCTTTTGTTTGAAATCGCAGCTGAAAAGCGCGACCGTGTGCGAGCAGTTCAGATGTTGGAGAACAAGCAGCTTGTGGTAGCCGGAGGGATGGCAGATACGGATTTTATCGGATATTTCAGAGGTTTGGCGAAAAGCTGCGTCACAATTTTGCATTACATAGATGGAAAACTTATTTCTATTGACAAAGAAATCTTCGATACACCGATAGAAGACGACCCGGAAGCGGTTTCCAGCGTTGTCAGACAATATTACGAAATGCGAGGTGTTTTTCCAAGGAATATTTTCCTCCCGGTGAAGACAGCTGATGCAGTGCTGCTGGAAAAACTCTTTTCATCAAATGCGAATCACCGCGTATATGTGAATACCCCCAAAAGGGGAGACAAAGCAAAACTTGTGGAAACCGCTAACACGAATGCGCGGGAGGAAGCGGAGCGATCATCGACGCAGGAAGAAAAGACGCTCAAAACTCTTTTGTGGCTGCAAAACGCGCTGAACCTCGAGTCGAGTCCGGATCGTATCGAGGCATATGATGTCTCTAATACAGGCGATTGCGACATTGTGGCAGCAATGACAGTATTTGTCAGGGGAAAGCCGCTGAAAAAGGATTTCAGGCGCTATAAAATCAAGTCGATAAAGAAGCAAGACGATTACAACGCAATGAGAGAGGTCGTGTCAAGAAGGCTAAAAAGATATGGGAACAGCGATGAAAAGTTTGCTCAACTACCGGACATTATGCTCATAGATGGCGGTGCTGCCCATGCCGGTGCAGTCACTGAAGTGCTTCGGGACGCCGCCGTGATTCTACCTGTGTTCGGAATGGTGAAAGATGAGAAGCATCGGACTCGAGCGCTAATTTCCCCTTTGGGGGAGGAGATTGGCTTGTCGGCAAATCCCGCTGTTTTTTCCATGATAGGCACGATACAGGAGCAAACGCATAAATACGCAGTGGAATACCATCGTGACTTGCGTTCAAAAAACATAAAAAAATCCGAACTGGACACAATCAGTGGTGTAGGGGAGAAGCGAAGAAACGCTCTTTTGAAGCGTTTTCGAAGTATCAAAGCTATTAGAGCTGCAACCATCGAAGAATTATCAGAAATTGTGCCAAAGAGCATTGCATTAGAGATATTCGCGTATTTCAGCGAAGGCAGTGAAAACCGATAGGAGAAGAGAGCATCATGCGTGTGATAAGCGGGATTGCCAGAGGTAGAAAGCTTGCAGACACAAGAGGTATTGAATTCAGACCTACAAGCGACATGGTTAAAGAGTCAATATTCAATATAGTACAATTTGATATCGAAGGGAGACGGGTACTTGATTTGTTCGCAGGAACCGGTCAACTAGGTATCGAGGCGATGTCCCGTGGAGCTGAAAGTATTGTGTTCGTCGACTCTAGTCCTGATGCGGTAAAAATTATTTATGAAAACATAAAAATATGCGGGTTTACCGAAGAAGTTAATGTATATAGGCGCGATGCGCTGAGATTTTTGGAAACCTGCGAAAGTTTTGACCTTATATTCATCGACCCGCCTTTCGACACAACTCTTGCGGATAGAGCCCTTAAGAAAATAATAGAATTTGACAAATTGAATACGAATGGTATAATAATTTGCGAGACAAAGGCAGATAGTACAACATACGCCGTTTCACCACCGTATATTTTGCAAAAAGAGTATAGTTACGGTAATGTAAGAATTGCTCGAATCACACGCGAATAGCTGTAAAGTTGGTATTGATTATGATAAAGGCAGTATATCCCGGCAGCTTCGATCCTATTACCCTTGGGCATTTGGATATCATCAAACGTGCGGCAGCAGTGTTTGATGAGTTAATTGTATGCGTTATGGTGAATTCCAACAAAAGCGCTCTTTTTTCGTTGGAAGAGCGTCTTGATATGATCCAAAAAACAGTTTCCGAATACACCAATGTAATAATTGAGTCTTCTCAGGAGTTGCTGGTGGATTTTATGAACAGAGTTGGTGCTTGCATAGTGGTTAAAGGTTTGCGTGCTGTCTCTGATTACGAATCGGAATTGCAAATGGCTTTGGTGAACAAAAAGCTAGCGCCGAACATTGAGACGCTCCTAATGCCCTCTAGCGAAGAATACACTTATCTCAGTTCGTCGATTGTGAAAGAGGTAGCTAGTTACGGTGTCGATCTTGAAGCTTTTGTCCCGAAAGAGGTCATCGATGACATACTCAAAAAGATTTAGCGTTTTCTTTGAAATCGTTGAAACAACACGACAAACGGGTGGAGGAAATACAGTATGAGCAGCAGGATTCCCGAATTGTTGGAAATGCTTCACACAATGATAACCGAGGCGTGGGGGCTACCATTGGGAGCCGAAAAATGTGTAATTGAACGAGACAAAGCTTTGGATCTTCTCGATGAGATCAGAGCTCAATTTCCCACTGAAATAGCGGAAGCAAAAAGACTCGTTGATGCGCGTACCGATTTTATCAACAACGCTAAACGGGAGGCGGAGTCTGTTAAACGCACGGCAGAGGAAAAAGCGAAAGAGCTAATTGATGAACAAGAGATTATCAGGATTGCCAGATTAAAAAGCGAAGAAATGATCTCATCAACTGAAGCATCCACAGCTCAATTGCGACGAGTAGCCAACGAATATGTGGATGATGCCATGAAACGCACCGAGGAAGCTCTGGCTGCTGCACTCAATGAAATTCGAGAATCTCGAACGAAGTTTCGGCAAGCTTCACGCGCTGTCCAGTCAAGTCTGCGAACACCATCAGCCTATGATGAGCAAAATGAAATTGACGCCGGAGAAGGGGCAGCAGTTTACCTTGGTGATGGTGACAACGATGAGGAATAGCCGGTCTCGGCAAAAATCCACATCTCCAATCGATATTATTCCAAGAAAAATGCACAAACTAAGTTTGTGCGTTTTTTGTTCATAGTACTAAGAGTGGTATAATATAGCGATCCAAAAAAGGCAATGCAGAGTATACCAATAATGGAAACATTTTGAGCCACCCTAATAAGGAATTGGATGTACATAAACTTTTCTGAAAACGTTGCTAAGTAGCTACTCATGCTTCGAATCAACAATGGTCACTCGTACATCGTCAATTCTAACCCAGTTTCGATCAATCGCTGCATCAATTCCGTACTTGATATGTTTTTGCATTGCTTCTGTGCATCTTGCAAATCCGAATACTCTCGATACTTCCCTTTCTAAATCATCTCTTGGAATCCCAATTTGCTGCGATAGGATAAACTTCACGGCGGAAGCAATTTCTTCCGGAGCGATATGTTCCAAACTGCGCCGTGATTCACTATTTTTTGTAGGCACTCGGAAGTCATTATATTGCTCCAGGGCATCATCTTGATTCCAAAACCAAATACTATTATCATATTTGGTTTCTTTCAATCGCATCAATGTAAACAGCTTGTCAAATCTCGCCTTAATCCTGTTACCTTTGCGAGAAATTCCCCACGACTCCAATATGCGTCGGCACAATACCTCACTATGAATTGGTGTTTCTACTTGAAGCACTGCTGTAATTTGGTTCATTATGATTTGTGTACTGTAATTATCAAGGAAATATTCATAATCGCCTATGTGTCCGTAGACAGGCGATAGTTTTGCAGTTTCATATTGAGTAAATGTGTGCTCATTTATGACTTCATCGATTTTTTCGAAAGAAATTGTTGCCGTTTCATAAGCATGTCGAACACTCATTGTTTGCTTTTCATCGTTTGCATTAAATATTGTGATAGCTGTACTTATGCTTTCAATAATTTTTGATAACTCTTTGTCTGGATTGTCCCACCAATCTAAAACCCATACACGAGCGATATTCCATCCTAATCCAAGCAAAACTGATTCATGCGTTACATTGCGGTCAAAAGCTGTTCCACCGTTGTTATAGTTATCGCTGTCGCAAAGAATTCCGAGCACATATGTGTCTGATATATCTGGGTGTACAACACCAATATCCACATGGTATTCCGAACAGCCGATGTTAGTATGAACCGCGTACCCAAAACTGCTGATTCTTTTTGCAATAGCCTCTACAATACTCTGTGGCAAAGACGAATTTTCAACTGTCACAGTAGGCAATGCTGTAACTCCTCGAGATGCGAACTCAAGGAAGGATTTTAGTCCGGCAACACCATCGGAACGTGTACGGTTTAGGTCAATATGTTCAGGCATCAGTACGGAAAAAATCATCATTTCGTATCTTGCGCGAGAAACAGCTACGTTTAACCTGCGCCAACCTCCTTCGCGATTTAATGGTCCGAAGTTGAGGGATGGTTTTCCTTGAGCATCTGGACCGTAGCCAATCGAAAACAGTATCACGTCACGTTCATCACCCTGGACATTTTCAAGATTCTTTATGAAAATCGGCTCGTCCACATTGTTCGCTATTGTATCTAATTCTGCATCGTTTGCAAACTCTTCATCTAACATATCTGCAATTAGAGTTTGCTGCGTTGAGCTGAAAGTAACAACGCCAATGCTTCGATGCATAAGCAAAGGGTCGGTAAGTCTGCGTACAATTTCCTTTACAATCGCTACTGCCTCTGCTTTATTTTGTCGTGTTTTACCGCGGTCATAATATCCTTCTACCGGAATCAAGCGTACTTGACTTGACATATTATTGGGCGATGGGAATGTATATAGCTTACTATTATAATATTTAGCGTTCGAAAAGGCGATAAGGCTTTCATGACGAGAACGGTAATGCCACAGTAAATGTTCTTGTGGCATTGACAGAGCCAGACAGTCGTCGAGTATGCTTTCCAGATCCTCTTTGTCATAATTATCTTCATCGATTTGATTTGAAGTGAAAAAATTCGTTGGTGGAAGCTGTTTGGGGTCTCCGACCACAATAAGCTCATTGCCGCGTGCGATTGCACCAACAGCTTCACTCGTGGGTAATTGCGAGGCTTCGTCAAAAACAACCAAATCAAATGCTGGAAACTTAGGATCGAGATATTGAGCCACAGAAATCGGGCTCATCAACATACATGGAGAAAGTTTCCTTAAAAGATTTGGTATGTTTTCAAACAGTTTACGAACGGGCATAGCGCGACCGCCACTTCTTATTGCACGTTGTAAAACGCCAATTTCAGAGGAATCTGAAACCCCCATATTAATCACTGGAATTTGCATTGAAAGTCTAGCAACTAGTTCCTGTTTAGTCAATGATTCGTATTTTTCTGACAGCTCTTTGAATCTATAAATTTTCTGCATAAACAAATCACCATGGAAAGTATTTAAAATAGGTGTGTTGTCGATAATATGCAATACAAATGCGCTGGATATATTCTTAACAAAAGTGCCTTTTATTTCACTTCCTATTAGTTCGCCATTT
>Ga0099364_10006415_pt1 | contig 17133 bp, 15 predicted proteins | sample TergutTh196P3_FD_73070 | JGI IMG/M metagenome (GOLD analysis project Ga0099364, IMG submission 73070) | Microcerotermes parvus P3 segment gut microbial communities from Pointe-Noire, Republic of the Congo - Th196 P3 | ecosystem: Host-associated > Arthropoda: Insects > Digestive system > Gut ... | reverse complement strand
CGTACTGCAAATGCTCTCCTCCGGCTTAAACCGCTTTCCAAAAATCAGCAGTTTCTATATTCCGCTTATTTGGGGCGGCGTGCTTCTGTTGGTCATGGTGATGAATTATCTTACGGAGAATAGGAAGGTAAAGGACACCGACGCGAACATTAAATTGCAAGCTAATCGTGGATAAGTTATAAAAAGTCACCGACCCCCGGCAAAGCCGGGGGTCGGTGACTTTTAGCAACGTTTCGTTATCCGCCCGACAGAAGCGGCATCAGGGAAAAAACGTCTCCGCTCTTTACGATCTGTCCCGCGAAGGTCTTTTCGTTTGCGCCTTTTCCATTAAACATCAAAAACACCGACGAAGAACTGATCCCGCAATTTTCCCGAAACCACTCCAGCACAAACCGAAAAGCCTCCTTACATTCCACCGGCACGGAAAGCGTCTTGCTTTCAAAACCGCATATTACCTTGATATGGCTGTAAACGTTCACTTCTACCGTTACATATTCTTCCATTACGCAAAACGGCCTTCTTTATCCAAATCCGCGATCCAGGATAATCCCAATTCCGTCATTTTGTTCTTAGTGGGTACGCCTTTCGCGCTCCAGCCGCACATGGCGTAGTAGTCCTGCTTGCACTGTGTCCATTGTTCCATGTCTATCTTCTTCCCGGCGGAGGGACCGTTTCCGCCCATCGGCTCAAAAAACTTTTCGGGCAGCACATTGTCTTTGTCGTCAAATCCCGCAAGCGCGTTGAACGCCGTCATCATATTCACGCGCCGCTCACCGATACGCATCAGTTCGCTGAAAGTTGTATGCCAGCCCGTACACGCGTTAATGTACATGGCTAGATCATCGAAGGGAAACACAGTCCACGTGCCGAACGTGAAATTACAAATGGGCATAGAATCCACGATACTATACAAGATCTGCGTCACACGAAACAGTTTGGCTTTTTCAAAGCTCAATTCTCCGGTATCGCAAGCGGTTTCAAACCCGTAATTCACCGCCATTTCCGACAGCGGATCGCCGCCGATAAACGGGTCCGCTTCACAACTGCAGTGGTCCGGTCCGAAAGGCACCAGCGAATACGCGAGCGCGAAGGTTGGTTTTGCGTGAGGCGTGTGCGCGGGAAGTTCCTTCCCTTTTATATGGACCGCTATTTTTTTCGCCTCGTCCGGAAGTTTTTCCGCCGCGACTCTGGTTCCCTCCGCGATAAGGTTTCCCGCTCCCTCGCGCCGCGCGGTCTTTTCGCACAGTTCAATCACTTTCTTCGCGTCGCCGAACCGAACTTCTTCCCCGAAAAAGTCGTCCTTCGTAATGATCCCGTTTTCAAACGCCTCCATGATGAAACCGACAGTTCCGCCAAAGGAGATCGTATCCATTCCGTATTTGTTGCACAGCTCGTTGATTTTGCAGATCGCCGCCAGATCATGAATATCTAAATTAGCGCCGCACATCCCCAAGGTTTCATATTCCGGCCCGCCATACTTTGGGTTCACGGAAAGTCCATCTTCCTCTATCGCGACGACGCGCTTGCACGCCACAGGACACGACCAGCATGTTTCTCGCTTTTTCAGATGGGTGTTACTCAATGTTTCCCCGCAAATCTCTTTATGATAATCATACGACGCGGCGGTCCAGTTCCGCGTGGGGAGATTGCCCGTGTCATTGCATCCCTCTACCAGTATGGCTGTTCCTAACTTACCCAACTCTTTCAAAAAACATGGTTCGTTCGCGGTCGTGACAAAGTGCTTTTGCATTTCCTTCAGTTTTTCTTCATCTGCGAAATCCGGCTTTTCCGTTCCCTTTATGATAATGCCTTTGAAATTTTTACTGCCAAACACAGCGCCCAGCCCGCACCGTCCGGCAAAATGCCCCAGATCGACGGCGACGTTCGCGTAGCGAACGAGATTTTCCCCCGCAGGGCCGATCAATATGCTGCGCGCGGCGGGCGCGTTGATCTCTTTTTGCATCTCGTCGTGGGCGTCGCCTGTCATCATTCCCCAAACACCGCCGGCGTCTTTCAGCCGAGGTCCTTCCGGCGTAATCGCGAGATATTTTGGCGTCGAGGCTTTTCCTTTGATTACGATACCGTCATATCCGGCGAAACGAAGCTCCGCGCCAGCAAAGCCGCCGCTTTCCGCGCTGCCGATCATTCCTGTCAACGGCGATTTGGTCGTAATGCTGACACGCGATGAGCCCGCCATTTTCGCGCCAGCCGTGGGGGATATATTGATGGAAATGACATTCTGTTCGGAAAGCGCGTCCACCGTAGGACTCATTTCTTTTAAGAGGAAATACGTTCCGAGGCAGCTTCCGCCTAAATACTTTCTGTATATGGCCTCATCCGGCTCCTCCGTCCACAATTTCTCGTTTGTTAAATCCACGTGCAGTATTTTTCCTGTATACCCCTTCATAATGCTCCCTCCATTTTTATGTTGTTCTTATCCCTCGCCGGTTTGTCCCGCAAAGGTTGTTTCACGCGCGTTGTTTCCAACCGTTTAACAGACTCACGAATGACCAGTTTTGGAACAAGCACTACTTTTTGACGCGGTTGACGCTCTTGTTCGGAATTGATTTCGTTTAATCGCGCTTTTAGAAGATTACACGTTTCCGCAGCCATCTCACTAATAGGGGTATCAACAGTAGTTAAGGCGGGTACAGTCGCTTCGCAAAAACGCATGTTATCATACCCTACAACAGATACGTCTTTGGGTACATCGTACCCAAGCGATACAAGGCCGCGTATCACTCCAAAAGCGATGGGATCATAGTAACAGGCTATCGCGGTTATCTCCGGGCATCTTTGAATAAGTGTTTGCCCTGCTTCCGCTCCAGCCATATAGTAATGTCCGTTCGCCTTCTCAATATATTTTGGATTTGGTTCTATTCCATTATCCCGAAGCGCCGTCAAGTATCCATTTCGTTGATCATTAGAATGTGATTGTTCGATAATCCTGTCAATGTATCCAATATTTCTATGACCCATCCTTATAATATAGCTCGTAATAGCATATTGGCCTTTGAAATTGTCGACAAAGACTGTATCCAAATCCACATCTTGTAAGATACGATCAACCAGCACAACCGGTATATTGGCGTTGGATATTTCTCCCAGTTTCGAGCATTTGTAATTGGACGGTATCGCGATTACAGCGTCTACTTTTTTCATCATAAAGGAATTAAGCGCTTTTTCTTCCAATTCCATCGTATAGGATGTGTTGCAGACAATCAGATCATATCCCCACTCAAAAAGCTGAATCTGTATCTCTCCCGCTAGTTTCCCGAAAGTTTCGTTCGCAATGTTCGGAATGATCATGCCAATCGTAAAAATACTCTTTCCTTTCAGTGTATGAACAAGTCTGTTAGGATAGTATTTTAATTTTTTGATAGCCGCTTTAACACGCCCCGCAGTTTCGTCACTGACAGTGCGTGTTTGATTGATAACATATGATACAGTGGCGATAGACACACCCGCTTCATTTGCGACCTCTTTGATTGTAACCTTATTCATAACGCATTATCCACACTATTCCTTAAATCTCATTGTTGTTACTTCGCCAATTAACATTATAAACCCACTCGACTGTTTTAGCGCCAGCAGTGATCTTTTGGCCGCCATGCCTTGTTGTCATTCTTGCTTTAACCGATCAATTTTATAGAATCATTTTATCCGAACGGCGTCGTAAAAAACAGTATGTAATGCTAGGAATACGCGATTTTTAAAATCGTTTCGCTCGAAAACTCGCTCCTGTTCAGCATTCCTTTGATCCGGCCTTCATGCATGATGTATATACGATCGCACATGCCAATTAATTCCGACATGGCGGAAGAAATCATGATGACGCTTTTCCCTTCCTGTACAAAACTGTTTAAAATATTATATATTTCTACCTTGGCCCCTACGTCAATGCCTCTCGTGGGTTCATCTACAATGACTATCCTTGAATCCACAAGCAACCATTTGGCAATTACGACCTTTTGCTGGTTACCGCCGGAAAGATGATTCACCTGCGCGTCGGCGGAGGGCGTCGATATTCTCAGCTTATTGATGTAGTCCAGTGCCGTGGCATTTTCCTTACGATTGGAAACAAAGCCGAATTTGGATACTTTTCGCATTGCAGCCAATGAAATATTGTTTTTTACAGGCATTTCCAATATCAGCCCTTGCCTTTTTCTATCTTCTGTAATGAAGCCAAACCCGTCTTTTATCGCCTCTGGAAACTTCTTATAATTCACGGCTTTTCCATCAAGTTTTACGCTGCCGCCATCAGCCTTATCAGCGCCCAAAATCGCGCGTATCAACTCTGTACGTCCTGAACCTATAAGCCCCGCGAATCCCAATATCTCGCTGCGACGCAGTTGGAATCCCACCCCCGTTGGTGTTTTACCGCACCGAAAGTCTTCCACGTCCAGCAATACGTCGCCTATCGTCGTTTCTATTTTTGGAAATTCCTCGCTCAATTCACGGCCGACCATCATTTTTATGAGATCGTTTTTTGTGGATTCGGAAACGCTCTTTGTGCCAATATACTTTCCGTCGCGTAACACAGTCAACTCATCGCATACTTCAAATACTTCTTCCAGCCTATGGGAAATGTATATAATTGTCCCGCCATCCTGCTGTATTCTTTTCATAATACTGAACAGTTTTTCGATTTCGTACGCCGTCAACGTTGCGGTCGGCTCATCCAGGATAAAGATTTTTGCCGCATACGTCATCGCCTTACAAATTTCAACAACCTGTCGCTGTGAAATAGATAAACTCCCGACGACGCTTGACGTATCAATCGTCATCCCCAGATTTTCCAGTAAACCGTTCGCTTCTCGGTGAACCTTTTTCCAATCGGTAAAAATTCCTTTTTTGTGCAGCTTTCCCAAAAAAATGTTTTCCGCCACCGTCAACGGTTCAGCAAGATTCAGCTCCTGGTGTACCACTGCAATACCATGGTTTTGCGCTTCGCGAGGGCTGTGAATCTCTGCCGGTACGCCATTCATCTTTATCGTACCGCTATCCGCTTTATATATGCCGGATATGATCTTAATCAGGGTTGATTTGCCCGCGCCGTTTTCCCCAAGCAACGCGTGGATAGTCCCCCGTTTAATCTCGAAGGAAACATCGTCAAGCGCCCGAACGCCCGGAAAACTTTTTGAAATATTCTCTAAACTAAGTATGATTTCACTCATTCACATACCCTCATTTTTCGTTTCGAAATTACTTCTTTCTGTTTTTTACGACGTCCGCGCCGACAGCCACAGCTAAAACGACGCCTTTCAAGATCTGCTGGATAAACGTATTGACATTTGTTAGCGTCATGCCATTAAACAGCGTCGAAAGGAAAAGCGCTCCAAGCAGCACGCCGAATATTTTCCCTTTACCGCCTTTGATCGCGGTGCCACCAATCACACATGCCGTTATTGATTCAAACTCATAGCCGCTTCCGGACGCCGGATCCGCTGCCGCGAGTCTTGAAACCAACATTACGCTTGCCAGCGCGGCGATTCCGCCCGAAATAAGAAATGTGCTAATCTTATACTTCTTTGTGTCAATGCCGGAAAGGTATGCGGCTTCCGGATTTCCGCCCATGGCGAACACATATCTGCCAAAATTCGTCTTTTCCGTAATGATGAACGTGCAAATGTATACGATCACCATAATAATCGTCATATATGGAACGTTGAAGCCTCTTATATCACCAATTACACCCCGGCCGATCCAACCGATGGAATCCGGTAATCTCACGATTGGCGCGGCTTTTGTTAACAAGTTTGATAAGCCCTGGCAGGACATCATTGTAGCCATCGTTGCGATAAAGGAAGGCAGACCAATTTTCGTAACCAAAAAACCGTTTATGGCCCCTATGGTCAACCCAACGGCTAACGCGAGTAAAAATGCTATGGGCGGAGCAACACCATAAAAGACCATCGCTCCGGCGAATGTGACGCCCGAAAGACTGACCGCAGAACCGACTGAAAGATCGAAATCGCCGCCCGTCAAAACAAAAAACTGTCCGGCAGCCACTACCGCTATGATCGACGCCTGCCTGAAAATCGTCATCACATTGGTGATCTTTAGAAAGTTGGGGGATAGTATGGAGAACACAAACCCTACGCCAATAAGAACGTAAAAAATGAAATAGTTTTTATTAAACCTCGAGAATCCAATCGAAATATTGTTTACAGTTGCTTTTTTGTCCACCATGATCCTCCTCCTATGAAAAAACTGCTTAGCGTCGGTATTCTAAAATCTTTTCCATAGCCTTGTTTGCTGTCGCAGCATCGGGAACATTTTTGACATTATAAAAATTATTCGCGGGTAACTGCCCTTTTTCCATCATTACCATGAAAATATCGTATGGAATCGTGATAATAAGCGGTATTTCGCCTCGAAGCTTATCGTATTCTTCGAGGTGCATATACGCCTTATCATCATTAAAATTCTCATCCACGATAGATATGATCTTTACGCCTTTTACCGTTGAAGCCGTATGTATCAGGTGTTTTCCGTTCCCCTGGTGAATATGAAGGCACCCGCCGTCATAGCGCGCAAATACCTTTTCAAGGGTATCCCTGCCCCATTCTTCAAAATAATCAATAGAGGCCATATGAAATGGATCGATGCTTTCCGATATAATTCTCCCGGGCATCCACTGTCCGTAGTTGCTGAAAGTGCCGCCTTCGAATAATCCAATGATTTCAAAAAAAGTGTCCTGCACCCAAAAGTTGACTTTTCGGGCAAAATCGAAAAACTCTTTCATTTCCTCCGGAAATTCTATAACATCATAAAACGCGTTCGTCGCGCCGCGCAGTTCAAAGGACATGTTTAATCCATTGATGATGATAAAGTGGCTGATTCCATACTTCAGTTGCCCATCCTGTTTGAAGAATTCAAGCTGTTTTTTGTACTGGTTTGCCCAGTATCCGTCCGTATCCAGTTTTAGCGAACGCCAATCCTCGAATTTTTCGAGCAAAGGTTTGCTCATCGAGCAAACTCTTCCTGTTTCCGGAAGATACTGGAATTGTATGGATGCTCCCAACAAAGCCGAATATAAACCTTCATCAAATTCGGACATATATGCCGCGGGTATACTGTCGTCAATCAAATCCGTCTGTTCGCTCAAATAGCTGTTCCAAAAATCCGCCCGGATATTTAAATCGGGATATGGGATTGTTCCGTCGGGATATACGCCGGCGTATGTCCTGAGCGCGGCGCTTTCGACCATCATCTTCGCGAAAATCCGGTCACGGCTTTCCCCCGCATAAAAACCGCGCAATCTTTCCATGACCATTTTAAAATTCTTTTTGTATATCATTTTCGCTCCATTCATTCGAAAAATTATTGATTGCGGGCGCTCGAAGCGCCCGCAATCCACAATTGGAGTAGAAGCGATTATTCTTCGCTCCAAACTTCCTTGTAGTTTTCCGCCGTGGCCACAGGGAAATCTATATACACATTCCCAAGCTCTTGCTCTCCCGCGAAGTAACGATCTATAGCATCGAAAATGCCATCCGCATAAATATTCGGCGCGACGACGTAGTTCGCATAATAATGCGGATCGTTCGCCGCGAACAAATCGTATATCTCTTGTCCCCAGCCGCCGTTAGACCAAATCTTGGCGGAGTGCTGTTCAGCCTGCAGCGCGGTTCTCGCGCCAAGCGCACCGGCATCGAACGCCGCCCATACGACGTCGATGTCTTTATTCACCTGTAAAACGCTCTCCATGATATTTACGGATAATTCACGCGAACCATCAAAATTCTGGTCGAAAACGTAGTTCGCGTCAATATTCCTTGTTGAAAGCGCGGATTCAAATCCAAGCCTTCTCTGGCGGCAGTTATCATTGAGCGGATAGGTGAGCAGCACAATATTGGCTTTTCCTCCCAGGTTTTGCTCGATATAGTCTGCGGCGTTATGTCCAACCTTTATTCCTGACTGGAATGTGTCCCATCCGACAAAGCCGATGATTTCGTCGCTTTCGACTTTAACGCCAACGGACAGCACAGGCACTCCTCTTTCGACAAACTGCCTGACATTTGCCGCGCTTGCGTTGTCGTCCGCAGGCTGGATGCATACAAGGTCAAGATCCATCGACAATAATGAATCAACATGCTGCGCTTCTCTTGCCAGCGACCATTCCGAGTCGGCAAGGATAATTTCGTATCCGCGTGAAGGACCCATTTCTTGCATATACGTATAACTATCCTGTGCCCATTCATCCGTCATGTGTTGTACAATCAGGCCGATTTTTTTGGTTTCCGCTCCAAAGGCGGCCGTACCGATAACCAACATGGAAACCAACATCAACGCGACAACAATTCTTACATTTTTCATAACTTTTTCCTCCTTTTCTCCTCTTACGTTTATTAATAGCGCAAACAGACGCGCTAAAAACCTGCTTTTCTCTTTAGTTTCATTTTTCGCCAAATCGGTTTTCTAAACCCTTCACCAACACGTGTAGCCGCCGTCAATCAGAATGCACGTTCCCTGCATATAGCTTGCGGCGTCCGAGCAAAGAAGGATAAGCGCCCCTACAAGCTCTTCCGGCTCCCCGAGTCTTGCCATTGGAATCATATCTATGACCTTTCCGTAGAACTCAGGATCCGCATCGAAATAGTTTTTGTTGGACTGTGTCCCAAAGTAGCCGGGCGCAAGTGAATTAACACATATCCCCGTGCCGCACCACTCCGTCGCCAACGTTTTCGAAAGCATAAGCATGGCCGCTTTCGAAGTTTCGTAAGAACCGCCATGTACGCCTTTGTTTACAATAAACCCGGACAATGAGGAGATATTCACAATCCGGCCCCAATCGCGCCGCATCATGTCCTTCGCGCAGGCTTTTGCCAAAGCCAGGGAACCGATCAGATTTGTTGAGATGACTTGCGCATAGGATTCCTCGTCAATTTCGAACGGGGAGCGGTTGTCACGCATCGCCCCGGCGTTGTTTACCAAAATATCGACTTTTCCATATTGAGCAATACACGCGTTCACAGCCGGTTCAATGGTCGCCAAATCCGAAATATCACAGACATGATAATGGCACTCCCCACCCAGCGAGCGTATGGTTTCCGTTATCCTTTTCAATCCTTCCTCATTCCGGGAAGCTACGAACAACGAAGCGCCAGCTTCGGTTAATGCTTTCGCGAATACTTCACCCAAACCGCCCGCAGCTCCTGTCAGAAACGCCACTTTGCCTGATAAATCAAAGCATTTCAACATGACGATTACCTCACTTTACTTTTACGTGTTCAATAACACGTTTCCTTTTGCCATAACCAGTTTTATATCGATATTTTCATCGAACAGAATAATGTCAGCTTCTTTTTCGACTTCCAAACTGCCTTTTCTGCCGTCAATTTTTAGTATTCGGGCGGGAACGAGAGTCATCATTTTGACAGATTCAATCAAAGGAACACCAACTACACGATGCATGACGCGGATGAGCCTGTCCGCGGTCGCGACGCTGCCTCCGAAACTTTCCCGGCTTGGCATATAAGCGACTCCGTCCTCTATTTCAACCCTTTGGCCGCTTTTTATACTTCCGAGTATACTTTCCTTTACATCCATACCCGCGGCCCTCATTGAATCGGTGACAAGGCAAATTCTGTCCGCGCCTTTGGTTTTGTAAATAAGATTCAGCAGGCTCGCCGGGAGATGTTTGCCGTCGGCAATGATTTCGACGTATAAATCATCCAGCACCAAAGCGCTTTCCGCTACTCCCAGATACATATCCGCGTTTCTTCGGGTCAATCTGGACATACCGTTGAAAAGATGCGTCACCATCGAATACCCATTCTCAAGCGCGAGCACGACCTCGTCGTATACCGCGTCTGAATGCCCGATTGAGGCGATAATATCGTTTTTTCGCAGCCAGCGCCCCATTTCTAAAGCTCCAGGCAATTCGGGCGCTACCGACCACCTTTTAATAAATGAGCAGCGTTCATACAACGCCTCATATTCAGCAGGATTCGGATATTTAATAAACCTTGCGTCCTGTGCCGCGTTCTGTCGCGGAGAGAAATACGGGCCTTCAAGATGGATACCAATAATTTCGGGCATACCCTCTGTTATTTTTGAAGCTTCGACTATATTGTCAAGGTTCGCAAAGAGTTCTTCTTCAGGGCAAGATAGCGTGCTTGGCATTATCGATGTCGTCCCATGCTTCATGTGGGTGCTGCATGCCTGCAACACGGCATCTAAAGAACCGTCCAGAAAGTCGGCGTTCCCCGCCCCATGCGTATGTATGTCTATAAACCCCGGCGCTAAATACAATCCTTTCGCGTCGATCGTCCGATCGCTTTCTCGCGCCTGAAAAGCATTCCCCTGTTCGATACCGGCGATTTTTTCAGCTTCGACCAATAACGAGCCGTGGTTGATGATTCTATAAGGCGTGACGATTTTCGCATTCGTAAAAATAGTTCTCATAGCTGTAAAGCGCCTTTAACTTCCTTCACTCAACAACGAGGCGGAATCGCGATCTAAAAAAAGTTTTGCATTTCTGTGGACGCGAATTCCACTTGACGGACACGCATTGCCGATTGATTCTTCAAGGCAAGTTTTTACGATTTTCGACTTGCGTATTCCAGGTACGATCGTAAATACATATGCCGCCTTTAGTAACCCGTAAACGGAAACCGTAATCGCGCTGCCGGGCACATCCGCCACAGACGGAAACCATCCGTCTGCCACCTGCTGTTCTCTGCATTTTTCGTCCAGGCTGTCGTTGATGATCACAAGCCGAGGATCAAAAAAATTCGCGATGTGCGGATCGTTGAAAGCGATATGACCGTTTTCTCCGATTCCTAAAAAGGCAACGTCAGTGGGATGCTTCATAATTAAGTCAGAATACCTTTCGCATTCGGATTCAGGGTTTTCAGCCATTCCGTTTATGTAGAAAACTTCCTTGAATTTAACTTTTGAAAAGAAATCCATTTTTAAATAATTCGCGAAAGATTGCGGCTGATTTTCGCTCACCCCAATATACTCGTCCATGTGAAAAGCATTGACCCTGCCCCAATCAATGGCGGGTTCTTTTGAAAGAGCCTCCAGCAATGTGTCCTGAGAAGGCGAAGACGCAAAAATTACGTTGACTTCGCCTTTTTCGGTAATGATTTTTCGCAGCGCCTCACCACCCAGCGCAGCCGCGGCTTTGCCCATACGCTCTCTGTCTTCATGGACATACACATCCAATTCATCTACCTGGAAATGTTTTAACATTTTTTCTCCTCCTGTTTTACAGCGCAGATTCCATGATCTTTATTACGTCATCTCTTTCAAGTTTTTTCAAACTCACATCAATTCCCAATTTCATCGAACTGAACGTAACGTCCGTAATATGTTCGATTTGACTTTTCTCTACACCGACGTCCGTGATCGTGGAACCGACGCCGGTTTTTTTGAGGAATGTTTTCATCAGCGCACCGCACTGTTTGGCCGCTTCGACATCCGGCAGACATGCGTCAGCTCCAAGAATACGGGCAACCTCGGCGTATTTTTTTACATCCGCGTCCCACGTGTATTCCAGGTACGCCACGCCAACGCTGCTTAGAGCCCTGCCATGCGCGACATCCATCAGTCCGCTTATGGAGTTTCCAATCGCATGGATGCCTACTGTCGCCGTCAGAGCGATCGCGATCCCCCCGAGCGTACCGGCCCACGCCATCTGAGCGCGGGCTTCGATATCGCTTCCGTCCGTAAGCGCTTTCTCCAGATTGCCGGCGACGATCCGCATACAATCTAACGAGATAATGTCGGCGTAAGGCGTCGCAACCGTCGAAAGATACGCCTCCATCGCATGATAAAACGCGTCGATTCCCGTCTCCGCGGTAATATCACGCGGAAGGGCACACGTCAGTTCCGGGTCGATGATGGAAACTACGGGAAACAGGCAATCGTATGACAGTCCCGGCTTTTCATGTGTTTCAGGATTCGTGATGACAGCGTATTGCGTCGCTTCGGAACCCGTTCCGGACGTCGTGGAAACACAAATGATCGGATACGCTTTCTTTATGATTTCATAACGACGCGATCCCCCGGCCACGTAGTCATAAATGCTTCCTCCATTCCATGCAATGAGCGCAATCGCTTTTGCGGCGTCCATGGCGCTTCCGCCGCCAACCCCAATCGCAATATCGCACTTCTCCGCCTTGAACGCTTCGACTCCTTTGTCAATTTGATGTGTTTTGGGATTCGGCGAAATATCATCGTAAACGAGAATGTCCATTCCGTTTTCTTTTAAAGGGTCGATCACTTTGTCTAAAATCGATAACTTTTTTAAATCGGACCCTGTTGTGACTATCATTGCTTTTTTGCCGTATTCTTTGGCAACTTCCCCGATGTTGTTGACCGTACCACAGCCAAATATGAGTCTTGTCGGCATAAAAGTAGTAAAATCTTTCATCTTTGACCCTCCCAATTCATTTTTGTTCCAACGGAAAATTCTTATTTATTCTGAAAAAATTCAAACATTGTCCCAATGCACGCGCTGTAATCGTCTTTGCCTTTGCCATCCCGAATGGCTGTCCGTAACAGGTCCAGCGTGCCGTCCAACGCGAAAGCTGGCACCTGGTATTCTTCAAACATATGCTTGACATACGTAAGATCCTTATGCGCCAGCTCCAGCGCGAATGCCATATCGTACGTTTTTTGGATCATCTTAGGAACGTAAAAATCCAATATGCCGCATCCCATACCGGTCGTCTTCAACAATTCAAATAATTGTCGATTGTCCAGCCCCATCTTTTCCGCAAGCGGAAATGCCATCGCGTATGTGTTCACATACGACAGCGCGATAAAATTGAATAGCAGTTTGGTAACATGGCCGCTTCCACTGCCGCCTAAGTTGGCGTAACGGTTGGCGAAGCAGGAAACGACAGGCCTCAACGGTTCGAACAACTCTTCATCTCCGCCGAAGAGCGCGAGCAGTTCTCCTTTGTCCGCATTTGCCGGAGCGCCTGACAACGGCAAGTCGACCAAACGCCCTCCCTTCAGGGACAACTTATCATACAGTTCTTTCGTCAGGAGCGGATAACTCGTGGAAGTGTCGACAATAATCTTACCGGCAACCTCAGCTTCAAGAAACACGTCCATAACTTTGGCCACTTCTTTTGAAGACGGCAATGATAAAAAAATAATTTCGCTTTTGTCCAGTACGCACGCCACGTCAGGCGCGATTTCCGCCTTCCCCGCGAATTGCCGGACGGCGGTTTCGCTTATATCGAATACGGTCAAGTGATATCCTTTGGACGCGATCACAAGCGCGACGCGAGCGCCCATGTTCCCCAGTCCAATAAATCCGATCTTTTGCATATGACACATCTCCCCAAAAAAAATATTTTCAGTAATGATGCGTTTTTAAATGTTTATACATATAAATGAATGAATTGACAGTTTTGCTTATTTCTCAATTGTTAAATGTTTCACTTTTTGATTAAAACACTCTTTGCGTGATTTGTCAAGACCATCAAACCGCCGACCATCAAACCGCCGGATTGGTCATAGAGTCGGTATTACTCTATTGCCCTTGGCTCGTAAATTAGGGATCTACTGAAAGTGAACTGAATGAAGTTGAGCGAACGAATAATTTTTCAAAAGCCGCGGTACGGTTTGGCCTTTTTCCGGGCCGTGCATCATGTTGATATTCGCAAATGTCCAGCCTTCCAGGTTTTCCGTTTCCAGTCCCGCTTCGACAAGCGGTTTCGGGTTCAGAACGAATGTCATGCCGCGCGTGTTTGTGCGCCAGTCCTTCGCCCAGCGATATGTGTTCCCGCCGCCCAGATGCAATTCAAAGAGGTCGTGATCCATGTGGTACTCCAGCGCGTGGCGGTTGCTTCGCAGCACTTTCTCAAAAGTATCGAATATGTCGTCGCCGTTTGCCGCAACAACGCCCTCGACATGATCCGAGGTAATCGTTAAGCGGGAATCTTCCGCGTCAGCCTCGCCGCCGAATTTGTCCGGGTCAAACCCGGCCTTCGCAAACCATCCCGTATCAATAGTCAACAGCACGCTTTCGCCGAAAGAAAATACTTCCGTTCCATCGGGGGAGTATACGTCATAAAGCCGCTCGTCATTGCCGCTCAATCCGATTTCTTCCCCAAGGCTTCTAAACGATTCCACCGCATAGCTTGCCACAACGTCAAGTTTCGGATTCGCCGAGAGCGTGATCGCGAAAGAGATAACAATTACGCCATACACAACCGCCGCCAAAAAAAATATAATCCTTTTCTTCATAAAATTATCTCTCCTATTTAACGGAAATTTTTTTTTACTCTCAATTCTCAACTCTCAATTCGACAAACGCTCGAAGCGTTTGTCTAGTACGGTTTGAACCGCTTTAACCGCAGCGCGTTCGTCAGCACCGATAATGAGCTGAGGCCCATTGCGCCCGCGGCCAGCATGGGGTTGAGCATCGGCCCGCCGAATATATGAAGCGCGCCGGCCGCCACGGGAATCAGAATAGAATTGTAAAGAAACGCCCAGAATAAATTCTGCTTGATGTTGGTAATCGTACTTTTACTGAGTTGGATAGCCGTCGGTACGTCCATCAAGTCGGAGTGCATCAGCACAATGTCGGCGGATTCGATTGCCACGTCCGTGCCGGAACCGATGGCAACGCCTATATCGGCCTGCGTCAGCGCGGGCGCGTCGTTTATTCCGTCGCCGACCATCGCGACCTTTCGTCCCTCGTCCTGTATTTTTTTTACCTCGCCCGCTTTGTCCTGCGGAAGCACTTCGGACAGCACCCTGTCGATACCGACCTGTTTCGCTATGGCTGAGGCTGTCTTTTTGTTGTCGCCCGTAATCATGGCCACCTCCACGCCCATTTTGCGTAAAACCTCTATGGCCGCTTTACTGCTTGGTTTCACCACGTCGGCGACGGCGATAATTCCCGCCGGTTTGCCGTCCAGCGCAACGTACATAGGAGTTTTGCCTTCGTCTGCCAATCGGTCGGACGCCTCGTTAAGTTCCGCCAAATGAATGTTACGCTCGTCCATCAGCTTTTTATTGCCGGCTAAAATTGCCGTTCCGTTAATAACCGCCTCGATGCCGCGCCCTGTAATGGACTGGAAGTTATCTTCCGGCAGTATCTCAAGCTTTTTTATTGTCGCGCCGTTTACTATTGCCTGGCCGAGAGGGTGTTCCGAGCCTTTTTCGGCGGAGGCCGTGACTTGCAATAAATATTCTTCCGAAATACCGCGCGCCGTTATCACATCGGTCACGGTGGGTTTGCCCTCCGTAATCGTGCCGGTTTTGTCAAACACGATGGTTTCGATTTTATGAGCGATTTCGAGTGCTTCGCCGCCTTTTATCAAAATGCCGTTTTCCGCGCCTTTTCCCGTGCCGACCATGATTGCGGTCGGAGTGGCCAGGCCAAGCGCGCAGGGGCAGGCGATGACAAGCACGGCGATAAACGCAGTAAGGGCAAATTCAATATCCCCTGTGGAAATATACCAGGCAACGCCCGCCGTAATCGCGATAAGGCAGGCAATCGGCACGAAATAGGCGGAAACCTTGTCCCCGATTTGGGCGATAGGCGCTTTGGAGCTTTGCGCGTCCTCCACCAGTTTTATTATCTGCGCCAGCGCCGTTTCGCCGCCGACTTTGTCCGCGCGGAAGCGAAACGCGCCGGTTGTGTTAATCGTGGCGGCGTACACGGGCTCGCCCTCTTTTTTACCAACAGGCATACTTTCGCCGGTCAGCATGGATTCATCCACGGCGGAACGCCCCTCCGTCACAGTGCCGTCCACCGGGATTTTCGCGCCGGGCTTAACCGCGATGACGTCGCCGATTTCCACCTCGTCGATGGGAATTTCCTTTTCCTCGCCGTCCTGTATGATGACGGCGGTTTTAGGCGCGAGCCCCAGCAATTTTTTGAGGGCTTCGCTTGTTTTGCCCTTTGTGATGGCTTCCAGCGTCTTGCCGAGCAGGATCAGAGTTACGATTACTCCGGCGGTTTCGAAATAAAGCCTGTCAGCCGCGAGAAAATTTCCCCGCGCTATAAGGTATGTGTTGTAAAGGCTGAAAACAAAAGCCGCCGACGTGCCGATGGCGATCAGCGAGTCCATGTTCGGGCTGCGTTGAAGAATTGCCTTGAAGCCGACGGTGTAAAATTTATGACCCGCGATGACAATCGGAACCGTCAGCGCAAGCTGAACCAGCGCGAAAACAAGCGGATAATCCATCATGTCAAATGCCCTTGGGAACGGCAATGACACGAACGTAATCATCGGCGCCATGGCGATGTAAAAAAGCGGCGCGCACAGCACGGCAGATATTATAAATTTTATCCGTAACGTTTCGATTTCCTTTTCCTTCCGCGCTTTGTCCGCGTCAGCCGTGTTTTCCTTGGAAACCGCCGAAGCTTTATAACCGATTTTTTCAATGGTTGCCCTGATTGCCGATAACCGTATTTTCTGCGGGTCATATATCACGGCGGTTTTTTCGGTCGCGAAATTGACCGACACGCTTTCAACGCCGTCCATTTTGCGGACAGCTTTTTCAATCCGCGCGGCACAAGCGGCGCATGTCATGCCTTCGATGCTGAGAACTGATTTCATGTGGATCACCTCGTTTTTGCCGGCCTTTGCCGAACGCAATGATACCGTTATAACAGCAATCAATAATTTTGCAAGTACGCACTTTGTTGTAATATAGTACCTGAAATGATACTAAGGGAGAGAGCGATAATGGATTGTGACGGCTCCAAATACAACTGCCCCGTGGGAGCGACGCTTGAATTGATTGGCGGCAAATATAAATCGCTGATCCTGTGGCATCTGACCCGCTCCACGCTGCGGTTCGGCGAACTCCGCAAACTCATTCCGGGGGCCACGCCAAAAATGCTGACCCAGCAGCTCCGTGAGCTGGAAGAAGATAATTTGATCACCCGCACAGTATATCCCGTTGTGCCGCCAAAAGTGGAGTATTCCCTGACTGATTCGGGGCGCAGTATCCGTCCGATCCTTTCGGCTATGTACGAGTGGGGAGCGGCTTATTTGGAGGAAAACGGGCTTGAAATTAACTGCTCCATGACGGTGAATATCTAAATCGAAGATCGGTACGTCATTGCCGCGAATACGCGAATAATCTCGTATTATACCAAATCGCAATCAAAATGTTAAATATTGCCGTCATCAACGTAGGGTC
>Ga0099364_10006414_pt1 | contig 17135 bp, 18 predicted proteins | sample TergutTh196P3_FD_73070 | JGI IMG/M metagenome (GOLD analysis project Ga0099364, IMG submission 73070) | Microcerotermes parvus P3 segment gut microbial communities from Pointe-Noire, Republic of the Congo - Th196 P3 | ecosystem: Host-associated > Arthropoda: Insects > Digestive system > Gut ... | reverse complement strand
TAACTCCAATCGCTCGTATTCTGATTTATATCTCACAATTGTGCTGTAATTGACCGGGATTTCCATTTGAATACGCTCTTCCCAACCGGCCGTCAAATACTTTTCCCTGTCACTTCCTAAAATACAGGTTGCGCTTTCAATTTCCATTATATCAACTAATATCCCTCTTTTATTGTTGGTTAATTCCTTGATAGCGTAGTGATTGTCCTTATAAATCAGGTGTATATCTATTTCCTTCATATCAAGTGAAGGATATACGCTGTCTATTTTTTCCTGCAAGGTTCGTTCTTTTAACAATTCGAAATTGGAAGGCAACTGTTCGTAACTCTTTTTCAGAATGTCTAATTTATAGGGTAAAACATTCCCTGAGGGTTCGATAACGTGTATTGGTTTATATTTCCTGTCCGCGTCCTCTGTCCGTTCTCTGTTCACACGACCAAAACGTTGTATCAACCCATCTAATGGCGAGCATTGTGTAATCATTCGGTCGAAACTGATATCCAAACTGACTTCAACGACCTGCGTTGAAACTACCAAGCAAGGTTTCAGCCCGTCACCGAATTGTTCGCTTTTGTCGCCATTGAATTTTGTTTTCAAAAGCGTCTCTCTATCCAATCTGTCGGAGCGTTTGAAACGACTATGGATAAGCATCTTGGGTATGTCGGGAAACTGGTCTGACAAATCCTTGAAAACCGCTTGGGCTTTGTTTACCGTATTGCAGATAACCAGGACTTTTTCATCATTATCGAAGGCCTGCTGCAAAATATCTTGTATGCCTGATTCATCTTTTATTTTGTCAATCAAATGCCGGTCGAAGGTGTCGAGGGTTTCGTCGGATAAGCGAACTTCATACACACCTTCATCGCCTCCCAACATATTTTTCAGTTCGTCGTAAAGCGCCGAAGGCATAGTTGCCGTTCCTATATGGATACGGCAGTCCAACCTCAACAATGCCTTTACGATTTCCAAAACCATTGCCCGCGAATAATCCGAATAAGTATGTATTTCATCAAGTATAACATCTGTCCCCTGCACATCAATCATTACCGTTTCAAATCCTGCCGTACCAAAGACTATCGCGGCTAATTGATGAGGCGTTAAAACTTTTACCGACGAGCCTGCAAGCGGTTGCAAAATCTGTTCGTCGAGGTTGTCTTTTCCGGCAACTATTTTCGATGTGGCGTGAAGCAAACGCACATCCAGCCCTTCAGGCGTAGTTTTTTTGATTCTTTCCCACATGGCATTGATGGAGGCCTGAAACGGCAATGTGTAAAAAACCCTTCCACGACATCGTTTTAACAGGAAGTCGGTTTTTCCCGCCCCTGTCGAAGCCACCACTAATGTGTGTTTTCGGACGTCATCAACCGGAACCAATGATAACGGGAAAAGCGCTTTTTTACGGTTTTCATTGAAATAATAACTGAAATCTGGTACTTGGAAAAGGGGTTTCAGTTTATCATTTGTTTGGTGCATGAAGGCCGAAGCAAAATAGTCGGCCGACATCAGCAGTCCGCGCAACGGTGAATATCCATTCCGTTTTTCTTCACAATAGTTTATGGCATATTTTATAGCCGACTTAGCCTTGTCACGATTAATGGGACAAACGGGGAATCCAAAGTGTTCTAAAATTTCAAATCCATAGTTGCTCCATTCTTCCCACTCAAGCAAATGATTGTCCAAAGTTTCGCGGAAACGTTTCAAGTCTAAAATCCCCCGTCCCCTGGGGTCGTTTTCGATTGACTTGTGGTGAGCGACAACCATATCAATCAGGCAATCCCATTCGGATATTGGGAAACAGGGCAAAAAAGCAAGCGAAGATATTTCATGCCGATGAATGAAATCCCATTTCAGTCCTTCAATCAAAGTCCCTTTATTGATGTTATTCATTTTGCGCTGAAAATGAGGATGCGCTTTACCCAAATCATGCAATACAGCCCCTTTACGCGCGATATTGACGTCAAAACCAAACGCATATTTTGAAGCAAAAAATTCGATTGCCGAAACCACATGCCCGGTATGTACCAATAACGGAAGATTTCCGTAATGGACGCTTTTTGCCAATATGTCGGATAAGGGTTTCATGTGTTTATTCGTACCGGATTACCAAAAATTTTAAGTTCGCCAAACATTTCGGCAGCATCATCAAACCGGTTGTGACCTACTTTAAACCCTTGCGAGGCATCGGTAAAAATCAGTTCAAAACCGTCTATCGCGTCAAACTCTTTCTCACTCATTACATCAAGCAGTTCAACCGGATGCAATAAATCTTCGTTTCGGCACAGGCATACCGTTTGCGAAAAAGCGACTTTTGCGTCTTCTGCATTATCAAAAGCAAGAAAGAGCGAAGGGTTCAGCATAACTCCGCGATTCAATATCCCCAAATTGGTTTTGTATTGCCCTTTATCCTTATAAATATTTATCCCTCCTTTCGACCATGTCCGCTCTTGCTGGAGGTCAATTCCCTGATAATTCAACCTATATCGTTTTATTTTTGAAATTTTTCCCCGATTGGCTTCATTCAATAATTCGGGGAATAACTTCTTTTCAACCCCTTCAATAATGGACGGCGTCAAAAACTGCTGTGAAAAGGTCTCGCCATCTCGCACCGCCGTCCATGGCTTGATAAACCCAAACGGCCCCGTATATTTTACAACATAATACATATCCTTACTTTTTTAATATTCTCTCCGCAATTTTCGTAATCCACTTCCGATAATCTTCTTCCAGTCCTAAAAGATATACATCTCCCCAATAGTCAGAAAACATCATTCATCTCTTATAAAGTCCGAAAAGTTCTTCAACTCTCTTTGTAAAGACAACTCTATAAGCTGTTTACTATCGTCTTTGGACAACAAAATTCCTTCATTCGTGCTAATTTTTACCATAATTCATGCTTTTTTTTCGGCAAAGATAATACTATTTTTCCTATTGTATGAATATATTGGTAATTTTTTTATTTCAACTTTATTTTTTACCTTTGCAGCCTCATCCTCAAAAAACCAAATCGAGCGTTTAGAATTGAAAGATTGTATGAATATTTTGAGGATTGAATCGTTGGGCTACCTAAAGGTAGCCCTTTTTTAGAACAAAGCCCCAAATCCAATACCGGTACTGTTTCCGACGCCTACATCCCATGCAAACGCCACTTGTTCAGGAGTTCCTTCTACAATTACGGGACACAGGTTCGCACGATTACCTATTCCTTTGTATGTAATGACTTTCGTACGTGGATTTTGATATTTTTGGTCAAAACTAACTTTGATGTCGTTTACTGAAAGCCCGGCTAAAGTTAGTTTTCTTTGCATTGTCTCCGTTAAAAAAGCCGAAGCTCTTTCATCGTGATAAACGATGTGATTATCTTTCTCACCTTCAAACTTTCGCACTAATACAGGACTTGCTATTGAAAAATGCTGAACAGCAGGAAAATTCGGGGTTTCCTTAATGTCCACTGCCGATACAAATGAACCAAAACATACCGAGGGGTCAGTCATAATACCGTTAATAACCATCTTTATCAATGCTTCTTCATAAGCACTGATAAAGAAATACGAGCCTCGTTTCAGGTTAATGCCTTTATCCGTAGTATCTACATTTTGTAGCCATGAAAAGGAATAAAGGCTAACTCCTCCATGTTCGATATTATCCTTTCCCATCCATTTGTGAAGCGAACCCGTTAAAAAAGTCTGATAATTAAACGGTATTATTTCCTTGTTTTTCGATAAATGAAGATATATTCTCATCCTTCCTACTATTTGAATTTTGCCTCAAAGATAAACACTTTTTCCAAATTATTTTCAAATTTGCTCACAAAAATTTTCAAAAACCTCGCGGAACGCATTGAAGTTTTCCTGATTGCTGCTCCGGTCGTAAACGGCGAATACGATCTCGCGGAAATAGCCTGCGTACTTGCCGTTTCCGGTGAGGAATGCGGCGAAGTAACGGGCGACGTCGTATGGACTGTTTTGGAAAACGCCGCATCCCCATGCGCCTAATACAAGGGCTTCAACATTGTGCAACACAAAGACTGCTAGCATCTTGTCTATCCTTGACAGCATGGTTTGTTCTACGTAGGGTAAGTCAGAGGGGTTGGTCTGCATCATGGCGGAAATATTTACTGCGGGGCTGGTCAATACATCCGCTTGGTATGGGGTTTCAAGAAGGAGGCCGGTGTCGTCTTTGAAAAAAACGACGTCCGGGCTGTAGATCATGTAATCGGAATACAGGCAGGTCTTGCGTGAGCGGTTGTATTCGTACATTTCCTTGCATTTTGCTTGCGAAAGAGAAAGATAGAGCGATGAGGCGGAGGCCAGACATTCTTCTTGCGCTAAAGCACCGGAGAGGAATCCGCCGCCGGGATTTTTTGCAGAAGCAAAATTAAGGCATCCGGTTTTTCCGGTAGTAGTCATCTCGGTTTTTCCGTCGGTTGTAATTTTTACTTTTCCGTCAGCTATCATTCCGACTTTTCCGTCAGCTGTCATTTCACGCAACGCCTCCATAGTGGTTTGATTGACCACCGTAATGACGGTCTTGCGATTCGCGCCGATTTTTTGCTCTGCTTGGCGCGCTATTCCGGTCAGGGCTTCGGGTGTATATAATAATGTATACCTGACGGAGCGATTGATAGCGTCCGAGATGTTTACCTCGCGACCTTTTGCAATATAAACGCCTCTTTTTGTTATTTCGAGCGTTTGATGTGCATTTTCTATTCGTTTACCTCTGTTCATCTTAAACGATTAATCATATTAATTACGAATCCGTACGACAACCCGAATTTGTTTTTCGGGATGGGCTTCGGGCGATACCTGGCTTATTTTTGCTTCAAACAATTTGGCATGACCCAAATTCAGGAATTTGCTGAGCATCTCGTTTTTTTCGGCGGGCACAAAGCCTAATTTGTCGTCCTTGTAATAAATCGCCACGGCATGCGGGTCAAAACGGTTTTGAGGCTCGGCTTTTAGTAAAAGCGCTTTGCCGATTTTTAGATTTTCAAATACGTCCACTCCATTGTAATAGGTGAAACCTGCAATGTGGAAGTCTGCAAAATGTCTGTCGTTCATAATTTTTTTCCTCCTATTTTTAAATTTTTCAGTGCAAAAGTACACCTGCGTTTTGACAACTTATGACACAGGGTAAATTATTTTTGAAAAATTTCGTTTTTCTTTGTGTTAGGCTTACATGGGATATGATTGTAAAAGATTGATATTATGTCGATAACATCTGGAGGCAGATACTTCAGTGCGGCGGATTAAAAAAAATCACGTACTTCCATTAAGGCAAAACCAAGCAGATTAAGTCCTTCCCAGCATTTCGGATTCTTTGCTCTCTCGTCGTCATCCTTCAGGCCAATACCCCAAATTTTGTCAAAGGGACTTGCTTCTACTAAAATCTTATCTTTTGTGTTTATCAGAAATTGCCACAAATTTTTGTTTTGCGTGAATTTATGCATGTTTCCCCGTATCACAATTCGCATGCGTTTTGAAGCCCAGATTTCTTCGTTGAAAGGCCGTACTTGCCGTCCCATTGCTTTTGCTTTTTCGGGCGTTTCTGCTGAAATAATTTTTTGAAAAGACTCACCGTCTCCAAATAAAAACGCTTTCTGCGCCATCATCCAATGTTCTGCCGTATTGTATATGAATCCATCGACGGTAAAAGGCGATGGCCAAAACTGGCTGAAACAGGATTGAGTTATTTCTCCTCCGCCACTGACATGGTGACGCCAGAAAAAAAGGTATTCGAGTTTTTTACCTTTCTCGAAACTGTCAATTAACCATTGTAAATTATACTTCAAATTTATTCTGCTCATCTGTTCGATTATTTATTCTCTCCATACTTTTTCAGCCATAGTTCTTTTTCTGGCGTATCTATCGGGGCGTTATTGGTGATGATGCAACCGGTATACAGGTCGTGCGCTATTTCATCTATTACCGAAACGAGTTCCAGGTTTTCGATATAATAAGAGGGAATAGCCTTCCGTCCTGACAGCGCTCCCATGATGTTTCCGACAATGGCGCCTGTCGAATCGCTGTCGCCTGAATGATTGACTGCCGCTACAATGGCTTTCCCGAAGTCGTTGCGGTATTTGAGCACACAGTAAACGGCAATGGCATACGCCTCTTCGCCTGTCCATCCTTCGCCGAGTTTTGCAATGGCGACGACATCGTCCATATCTTCTTTCGACAACTGTAGGGCTTGATGTACTAAATCTTTCATATATGCCGTTGCTTCGGTATAAGTATTTGGTTCGTTCATTGTCAGCGCTTCTTCAATGATGTCTTCTAAAACTGCCGTATCTACCGGATTGTTCACAATACGGTAAATCAGGTGCACCAACATGGCTGCCGGATAAATACCTAACGGATGCTGATGCGTTATTTCTGCCGCTTCGGCTCCCAAACGGGCAATCTCACATGCATCCTGAGCGCTACCGTCTCTATCGGGGTAAGGGTAAAGGGCAATCGGCGCTACACGCATGACACCTCCACATCCTTTGCTGTTGTTCTGTACGTCCCTGCCTTCGCGTAGGCATTGAAGCGCTGACAGGCACGTTATGCCGGGCGCCCGCCGGTGGTTCAGTTCAGGAATATCGCGTATCCAGCACTTCCTGTGCGGCTTCTTTTCACCTGTCTGAGTCTCATACCAGTCGCAATATGCCCATGCGATGTCATGAATCGCTTTGCCTGTGTCGCTACACATCGAATGCCGTGTGAAGCTGTTCAGTAATCCGACAGCTGTAAAGAGGCTCATCTGCGTATCGTCCGAAATCTCGGCAACGCCATCATAATTAAGCAGATAGCGCGTAATCCCCTGCTGTCCGTACCTGTTGCGAACAGACTGTATGTCATCGAACTCAATAGCATAGCCCAGTGCGTCGCCAACAGCTCCGCCAATCATACAGCCGCGTATCTTGTCTAATCGTTCTTCTGTTAAGTGTTTCATCTTATTTATTTTCAAAAAATTGTAGCTTTTTTCGGATAAAAAGTTTCAGTTCTGCCGGGTCAAGTATTTCGATGTCCTGTAACAAGCCCATAATGAAGCGTCCGACGCCTTCGAAGCTGCATACGTTTGTTTCGAATATCCATTCGTTGTCGCTTATTTTCGTCAAATGATTTTCGGATAAAGGGTATTCTTCGGTCAGCAAATTGCGGGCGCGAAGATTCAGTTTCAGTTTGACGGGTATTTGATCGAAACTGCTGATACGGAAAATATCGATGGCGCCAATTGCATGTCCGGCTTCGTACCGCCATGCTTGCGGGAGCAGTTGAACGCTTTCTATTCGTTTGATATTAAACAGTTTGTTGCATTTTTCTTCTACATCATAAGCCCACATTTGAACATAATTGGTTGTAAAGAAAAAGGGTTCGACGAGGCGGTTGCGAATGGTAAGGCTGTTTGCCGAACTGTAGTTGCATAACAGAACTTGTCGTTTATTCTCAATGGCTTCTACGAGTCCGTTTATATTTTTTGCTACTTTGCCGTGTACTACCGTTTCGGCAAGTATCTTGTAGTCGTAAACGGTGTAGAGTTTCTTTTTCAGGTTCTGTTTCAGCAGGTTGGTCTCATCAATGCTTTCAATGGCGCTTTTCAGGATATAGGCTTCTTCTTCCGTGAAATGAATAAGTTGGCTAATGTCTTTGAAGTAGGGCGATGATTTGTCCAAGCGAAACACATTGTCTCGTTTTTTGACGATGAACCCTGCTTCGCGAAAAGTGTCGATGTAGCGATAAACGGTTCGTAGCGACATATCTAATTTGTCAGCTAACTCGTCGACTGTATATAACACATTACCGGTCAGCATTTTCATCATTCGTAATAGCCTTTCGATTTTTGGTTGGTCCATGATTTCAGTAAATCTCACATTTTTAATCCAATCCGAAAAGTATTATTAACCGCAAAGTTCGCAAAGAAGGCGCAAAGTTCGCAAAAGAAAAAGATTGAATGTCAGGAAATTACATACTTTGCGAAAAGTCTTTGCGCCCCTTGCGGTAAGAGATGGCGGCTTTTCGGAGTAGACTCACATTTTATAAACGCCGTCCCGCTCTACATCAATTGTTCCGCCTTCATAGCCACATTCGCCCATACGGGGTGAATTAACAACCGGCATAGAGGCATAGTCGTCGAAATCTTCACATTTTTTTGCGTGTTTTTTGGCGCATTTATTGCAAAACGTAGCTTCTTTGTACGAACAAGATGTACATATTTGAGTTGCAGGCGCTTTTCCGCAAACGGAACAAATTATTTCTAAAGGTTCATTGCGCGAAAGAAGTACGATTTTTTTGGTCGTTTTAACCGGATATTCTTCAATGACCGTTAAGCTGAGATTGGTCGAGGTTCCGAAATCATACTCATAATCCAGCACCAAATCTTTGTACAGTATATCTTTAACTTTTTTGTTCATAGATATTTCACCCTCGTATTCTTTCCCATTCCCTGCTGTTCCAAAAGGATTGAAAAAATTCATTCCGAATCCTCTTCTTTTTTTAGTCGGGTATGAAAAGGCGCTCAAATGTCCACAACATTCAAGCCAGATTTCGCGTAAAAAGCTATCTATGTCTTTCATTTTTGCTTCGCCGTCAATCCATAGACTGAGGAAATAAGGTGTACTTCCCCATCTTTTATTTGTTTCGACCTTCACAAAAAATGATTTTCCCGTTACGCCTTCCGTCGCTTGGTCGGTTAGGTGTGTTGCTAAGTGACGGTTAATTCCCGTCTTGGTAAATGTCTTATTACAAAACAGGCATTTACCTTCCGATTTGATTATTTCTTCCATTTCTTCCATAGTTTTTATTTTATTTCGGATGCAAAGAAACAAATTTTTTTTTAATTTTGCACGAAAATATTTTTCCTTTCTACTCCGAAAAGTATTATTAACCGCAAAGATATTCTAATAATCAATATTTTCAAACATGTTGAGTTCGTCGTTTATAGTTTATAGTTTCGGCATTTCTTCCATCGAGAAAAGCGATAATAAAGGGCACTAACGAACCCTAATCCATGATTTGAAATGAAAGAACCATTTACCGGGATGTACAGTATACCCGGGCGGCTTTGCGTTATCTGATGAATAATGTTCGATTTTTTGCTAATTATCGAATTTAGTATTATCTTTGCGCCGCTAATATTGATTCAATATGATTGTCAGGTTTGAGAAGGAATATTTGTGTGAAATGTACGAAACAGGCAAAACAACGGATAAAAAACACCGTTTTCAACCCGAAATTGTACGTAAATACATTTTATGTATAAAATCGCTTGAAGCGGCAAGAAATATTGAATCTCTATATAACGTAAAATCACTTAATTACGAAGTATTGACAGGAGACAAAGAGGTAATTTCGTCCATTCGCGTTAATTAATATGCAATATCGAATTGAGTTCACGGTCACAAACGAAGGCGTTGAACCGATTGTTACCGTTTGCAATATAAAGGAATTGTCAAACCATTACAAATAATGAAGATATGATTACAATACAAGGGGTTGACCCTCGCATGATAGCAAATAATTTAATGCCGTATGAACCTGTTCATCCGGGTGAATTGTTAAAGGATGAAATCAAATATCGGGAAATATCGCAACGCAAGTTATCTGCCGAGATTGGAATTTGTTATTCAGTACTCAATGAAATATTGAATTGTAAGCGTCCTGTGAGCGCTGAGTTTGCTATACTTATTGAGGCTGCATTGGGAATTGAAGCAAATATGCTGATACGTATGCAGACAGATTATAATATGCAAGTGGCAAGAAAAAATCGCGTAATAATCAATAGATTCAACGAGATTAGAAGAATTGCGGCGTTTTAAACGAGTGTCTTCCCTTGGTTTGCCACAGTTCTTTTCCCAGCGTATCTGCCAGGGCGTTATTTGTCTCTTTCTCTTGCTTCATTGATGGCTGCTGTACGTTGTTGATTAGTTAGTGACGGGCCTGTATTATTTGACAAAACAAGCGATGGCGGAACATCTTTCAGTGTTTCCGCAAAATCGTTCAGTTTGGTTAATGTAGCTTGAAATTCAGCGGGATACATATTTTTAACATCGATACTTTCAGCTATATCATTCTTCAAATTAAAAAAGACCGTGTCGTGTGCCGGCACATCTGCTACCCAAAAATTACCTCTGCGTAATGCTTCGGGTAATTTAATTTTCCAGTCGCCTGAACGGAATGCGTACAACCGTCTGTTATGTAGATAGGCAAAATCGTGGTGGAGACGGCTACCGGTACCAAACAATACCGGCGTTATATCACATCCGTCGATGATTCGGTCGGTTGGAACAGTTCCGCCTGCTAATTTCACAAATGTAGGAAACCAGTCGATCATGGCTGCTACTTCGTTATTAACCTGCCCGCCCTGTATCTTATCTTTCCACCGTATGATTGCAGGTATGCGTTGACCGCCTTCCCAGCATGAATTTTTCCCCTCAAACAAAGGAGTAGCAACACCGCCCAATGGGCCTTCTGTAAGCCAGGGACCGTTATCGCTTGAAAAGACAACTATCGTATTTTTGTCGATCCCGAGTTCATCCAATTTTTTTAGAATTACTCCCACGCTCCAGTCGAGTTCTTCAATCACATCACCATACAATCCATTTGCAGACTTGCCTTTGAAATTAGCCGAAGCGCCCAGCGGAACATGCGGCATATTGTGAGGAAGATAAAGGAAGAAAGGGCGGTCTTTGTTTTTTTCGATGAACCGGATGGCTTCCCTGGTATAAGTAAATGTGATAGAATCCTGATTCACAAAGAATTGCTCCATCTCATTGCCTCGCATATATCCCGCCGAAGCCATGTCGTTGGAAAAGGGGATGCCGAAATACTCATCAAATCCGTTTTGAAGCGGCAGGAATTGGTGTTGAGTTCCTAAGTGCCATTTGCCGATGATACCTGTTCGATAACCCTGCTGCCGCAATAACTCGCTCATTTTGATTTCTTCTGTGGGGATACCTGTGAAACTTGGGGGATGAAACACATCGTTGATTCCCATACGGATGGGATATCTGCCTGTGAGAAGCGCCGCCCTCGACGGACTCGAATTGGGCGCTGCACTGTAAAAGTCAGTAAAACGAATACCCTCCTGTGCCAACCTGTCGAGATTAGGCGTGCGATTTACAAGTGAACCATAACATCCTAAATCACCATAACCCAGATCGTCGGCATAAATAAAAATAATGTTGGGGCGGTCAGTAGACTTGTCGGTTTCGGAGAACATACAGCCTCCTAACCCGATGCCGGAAAGTAAGCTGGTTGCTAAAAAAGCGCTTTTTTTCATGATATTATTTCATTTTATTAATATTCTATCCCAAAATCGGCACAGCGGGAGCTGCGCTGCTCCCGGCAACACAACCGAATCCTTGTGCGTTTTTTTCGCCTAAACCGGCTTCGTACATCACTTTTAGCAATTCCTTGTCAGCTTCTAACCGGAATGTGAAAACAAAACCTCTTACTTTTGTCTCTTCTCTTGTACCGGCTTTGATGCGGATTAGTTTGGAGCGAAAAGGAGATAATAACTCGAATTTGAAATCGGTGTCTCCTTCAAACGGTTTTTGGTTGAACAAGCGGTATTTTTCTTTCAGGTTGTTGATTATCAATTGTCCATAATCATCTTCGTCGGGGGATACATAACGTGCATGTTGTCTGTTTTCCTGTCCGACTGTTACTACGACCGGTGAAAGGGTTTTATAAACAAAACTGTTCGTAAAGTCGGGGGAGGGTATCAACTCGACTTGTTGTACGCTGAATTGTACTTTACTCATCCGGTCGCCCAAAGAGAACTCCTGTTCGCGAAAAATCCCCTTAATAAATGCTTCGGTAGATTTTTCAGGTAGTAGCGACAGGTAAAAAGAGGCTTTGTCAGAATGAAATAATAGTCGGTCATTTTGATACCTGATACCGGGGCTGTAAATGTTTGAAAAGACAAACAGCCTGAAATTGCGATGTTCATCAGCATAGCCGTTCTGATGAAGCCATTCCGCGTATAACCGGTCGCCCTGAGCGATTATTCGGTAAATCCATGCTGACAGTTCGTATTGGTAATTGATGGGAAGTATGTTCCCAAAAATGTGACTGTCAACTCTTAAACTCAACTGAAAACGCATAATTTTTTTATTGTTAATTCATATCTTGAAATCGGATACAAAGAAACGAAAAAGTTTTTACTTTTAGCGAAAATGAACTACAAATCCTGAAAACTCACAGATTTTTTCTACCTTTGCACAAAAGTTTTTAAGCGCTCGTATGAAATAAATGAAGTTGTTAGACGAATCAGACTTGGGAAATGATGACGGAAAACTAAAATTATCAATCAATTATAATAATTATGAACGATTTAGAGAAATTAAGTCTTAAAAAAATTGACGTACAAGGCAACGTCATTGGAAAGTTTTCGACGTTTTGTATTTATCAGGAATATACGAACGAAACGGAAACTGTGTTGGAGGTGGCCTATACCTTTCCAATCAGCGCGACGGCTACTGTAACAGGGTTCACAGCTCAAATCGGCGAGAAAATCATCAAGGGTGTGGTGAAGGAAAAAGAAGAAGCCCGAAAAGAATACGAAAAGGCGATGGTTAAGGGCGATTCGGCCTATCTGATGACCAACGAAGCATCGAATATCTTCCGTATGAATATCGGGAAAATTGCCGTCGGTGAAACGGTTATAGTGAAAGTGGATTACATTGATAATTTTGAGATCGTTGATAATCAGATTCGGATGATTATCCCGACACTTATCCCGCCAAGATACAAGTCGGATGTCACCGATCAATTGTCGTATGCTAAAAACGAAGTGGGATATCGCGGGAACGTGACTATCTTTCTTGATAAGGATTTGAAAATTGAGGATGTGTTGTCAAAAACGCTCAGTATCAAATTAGAAAACAATACGATAACCGCCAAAGACATCAAGCTGGATAAAGATTTTGTGCTGGATATCCGAATAGCCGAGCAGTCGTTTTCAAAAGGGTATACCTGCGATTTGCCCAACGGCAGGAAAGTGGTTTATCTTTCGTTTTTCCCTGAAATAGAGATAGAAAACAAACAGACGCCCAAAGATTATATTTTTGTGATCGATATTTCCGGGTCTATGGGGGGGTATAAAATCGAGCAGACGAAGGAGGCGGTGATTCGATGCCTGAAACAACTCCATGAGGGCGACCGTTTTAATATCATTATTTTTGATACAAGTCACGAGTTGTTTTCGGATAAAATCATGGCGTTTAATCCTGAAAATTATGAGAAAGTTAAAAAGTACGTTCAATCGCTTCGCTCCCGTGGAGGAACTGAAATGTTTTCGGCTGTAAAAACAGCGCTTAAGCAGTTTGGCAATGAAAAAATCATTTTCCTGTTTACCGACGGAGAAGTGGGCAACGAGAGCGAAATAGCCGGATATGTCAGAAAGCATATCAAGAAAAGCGCCTTGTTTGTATTCGGTATCGATACTTCCGTGAATAAAAAAGGGTTACAGGAAATAGCTGAAGCAGGGCGGGGCAAGGCGGAGTTTATTGTACGCGATGAGATACTGAAAGACATCATCGTCCGGCAGTTTGCCCGTGTATCGTCGTCAAATCTGTTTGAAACAGGATTGAATTCTAAATCTAACAAGTTAAAAGACAAGATAGATAAACAGCAGATGATATTCAATCACGAGTTTTACGACGTATTGATTGAAACGGATACAATTGTCGACGATTTTGAACTGCAATGCAAAACAGAAGCGCAGACCTATTCCTTTGTCGTTCCAAAAGATTCGATCGAGCAGTTGACATTGCCGTTAGACAAGATATATGCTTCGGAGTTGATACGACGGGTTGAAAAATATATCGCAGCCCGTCCTTATGACAACAATAAGGGCTACAAAGAGCAGATCGTCGAGATAGCGGTTGAATATCAGATAGATTCAAAATATACGGCATTTATTGCCGTCAATGAACGCGATGAAAAACTGACCGATATCCCCGTATTGCAGGAAACGGTTTTGGAATCGCCCGCAGGGTGGAATATGCCAATGTCAGCATCACCCCCAAGTGTCTCATATAATAATTCATCTTTCCTGCCGTCAGAAGAAGTACACTGTCGCATGGCGGATACGCCTGTTAAGTATGAAAAGTCGAAGAGAAATTATAGTTTGGGGAAAACATCGCCAAAACAATCAATATTTCAATCTATGATACATAATTTATTTGATGATGAAGATTCGTATGTTGAAAAAGGGGTAAAAGAAGATGAACTCGAAAAAATATTTCTGAAAGTCAAGGATTGTGAAGCGATGCTCGTCGAAAAAGAAATGACAATCAGTTTTGTTGACGACGGAACAAACGCCTGTCAACCCTTATTGGACGAGATAATAGAATTTCTGAAACTTCATTTTTCTTGCCATTCGATGGCCTATCGCAAATGGATAAAAAAGATTCAGAAAGAAGCGCCCCATGTTTATAATTTAATAAAACCGCATTTGAACCGGCACCTTTTATGAACAAAATATTTTTTTGGCTTAAACATGCGCGGTCGATAGCGTTACCTCAAAGCGCTATGCCTGCTATTTTGGCTGTTTGCATGGCTTCTCAATGGGAGGGTTTTTCGATTTTTGCAGGAATTTTGGCCGTGCTTGGCGTCATGGCCGGGCATCTAAGCATCAATCTGTTTGACGATTACTTTGATTATAAGGTAAAAAGAACAGATTACAGAACTCAGATGGAACATAAGGGGATGCGCGCCCGCATCTCTAAATGCACCTATCTCACTTCGGGCGAAGCTACGCTGAAGCAACTTCTGATCGCCTGTTTTGTGTTTGGAGCGATTGCACTTTGTATTGGTCTTGTCCTTTTCCTCTTTCGAGGTCCTGTGATTCTGTTATTGGCGGCAATTACGGGCTTGACAGGTATTTTTTATTCCGGCCCGCCCTTGCGACTGTCGTATCATGGTCTGGGTGAGGTCGTGATTGGCTTTGTGTTTGGGCCGCTGTTAATGGCCGGCGTTTTTTATGCGGCGTGCGGCGTTTTCGACAGCTCGGTATTTTTTGTTTCCGTGCCTGTCGGTTTGTTAGTCGCCAACATTGTTTATTCTCATTCCATCATGGACTACGAACCGGACAAGGAGGTAGGCAAGATGACCTTCGCCATATTGCTTAAAAGTAAAAAACTTATGTTAGTTTGTCTCGCGCTATTGCTCGTCCTTACATTTGCTATCTTGGTAAGCGGCGTCGTCAGCGGCAATTTGTCGCTGTTTTATTTATTACCCCTTCTCACTATTCCGATGGCTGTCAGTCTTTTTCATCTAATGGTTGAATTTGTGCGCGACCCCAAGCGCAGATTTGCACCCCGTTTTTGGATGGGTCCCATGGGTAACTGGCGGCGCATACAGGAAGTAGGCGTCGATTGGTTCATGATCCGCTGGCTACTTGCCCGCAACCTGCTGTCATTTTTCTGCATTATCCTGATGATTGTTAGTTTATGTCAGGGGGACGGAGGAATTGACATAATGTCAATTCCTCCGTCCCCCTGACATAAACTTTTTGTAACACTTCATCGGCTTTTTGGTTCAAGAAAACCTTTCCATCAGCCTTGTACGCTATCATTCGTTTAATACATTTTTCCGCAAAACAGGCATTTACCTTCCGATTTGATTTTTTTATACATCTTTCAATGCTTCTATCATTTTTGTCCGGCGTTTATAGGTGATACGGTACTTTTCCAGCAATTTGGTTACTAACTCGTTGCCGCCGGCGAAAGATTTCATTCGTTTCAACAGGCGTGCAACGGCGCCGTAAGCGCGCCAATCGGTTACTAAAACTTGTTTTTCGACTTGTTCACGGTACAATTCCAATATTTCTTTTCCGTAATGAGGTTTCAGATCGCTTTCGTATTTCTCTATTTGATCAATACCGCTATTTTTGCAATAGTTAAAAAGTCGTTGCCACAATTGATGTTCTTTCATAATAGAGGCGATGAAATTATCAAAATCTCGAAATTTTTCAGCGGCGGTTAACAACCGTTCCACCGTATCCTGCCATTCGGCAGCGGGAGTACATTCTTTCAGCGTTTTGTAATAATCGTCCCGCTTATTGTCATACCCTGTTTGCAACACTAAAAATTCGGCTTTCTGCCGCATATTAGTTTTATCACCCTGTAAGCAATAGATGTCGAAAATGGATTTATGCCAGTCAATTATCGCACCCCAAGCCCGTTGTTTGGCTATTTCAATTCCTTGTTCAGCTATGCGAAGCGCTTCATTATAATTCCCTTCTTCTTTTAATTGTGCAAACCATTCCTTTCTTACCTCGTTCATTTCAGGATAACTTTCGGCCACATGCTTAATATCCATATTTCTCGCCTTCATAAAGCGTATTTTCTGTAATACGGCTTTACATTTGTGATGTTCGGTGGTTGATTCTTTTATTTTCCTGTCTAAGTCTGCAATCACCTCTTCCGTATTACCCATCTTTTCGCAACAAAGGTCGTAAATAGATTGAATATCGTACTCCGAGTAAACATCTTTTGCGGCCTCGACTTTGCTCCAGTCATAAATCTCTTTTTTTATCCAATCGGCAACTGATGTATTGTTGACGGTATCGCACACCATGGTAACAGCTCTGTCGAACGTTTCTGACAATTCGCCATCGTAATCACTTACATTTTCGGTATTAAGCGCTATCAATTCGATTACTGCCATAGCCCTGCCTACGGCGCATCCAAAAGTTCGCTGTTTTATGTAAGAATTGGCGTCTTTTAAAATTTCATTTAAGTCCGATGCCGCTCTTAAAGCTGCTTCTCGAAAATCATAGTCATAACTGCGACGATATCCGAAATCAAAACCGAAGTCAAAACAATCTTCCGCTAATTCTCTGTAAAAATCCATATCAAACTCTTCGTCGTCATCAGGTAATAAGGCCTCTTTTATTTTTTCGTAAAAATGCTTGTCTTCCTCCGCATAATTCGCTATAAACGAAAAAACCGTTTCCTGTCCGGTCAGTCTGAGTAATTCTAAAATTTCCTGTTTTATCATGTCTGTTCAATTTCTTCTATCCAATAATTTTTCTTTCCTGTAAAAACCACCGCCAAATATCTTATATCGTTCCTGTCTTTAAAATGGTTAGACGTTTTATATCGTTGCAGTTGCTCTTTGGCTTCTTTTTTCTTTGCTTCAATC
>Ga0099364_10006413_pt1 | contig 17136 bp, 12 predicted proteins | sample TergutTh196P3_FD_73070 | JGI IMG/M metagenome (GOLD analysis project Ga0099364, IMG submission 73070) | Microcerotermes parvus P3 segment gut microbial communities from Pointe-Noire, Republic of the Congo - Th196 P3 | ecosystem: Host-associated > Arthropoda: Insects > Digestive system > Gut ... | reverse complement strand
TATAAAACTCATATCTGTTTGTATTTTAGGCACAAAGATACACTTTTTTTCGATATATATACAATTTTATAGTTTGATTTTTTAGTTTTCACACAACCTCAATTTTGAAGGGGTGATTTTGCGAAGCAAAATCGGGGTAGTTTATATTAGATATTGTAGTTTTATTCGCCGCAGGTGCGCAACTGAATAAGCGATTGATGTTCAACCCCTACGGGGTTGTAGCGGAGAGGTGTGTTTTTCTTGCCCCGCGTTGCGCCTTCGGCTTACACGGGGTTATCAACGTTTCACACCTAACGGTGTGTTTATGATAAAAAAAATAATATTTTTGCAAGGTTATTTGAGTAGTGAATAAGAAAGTGGGGAAATATTAAGCAGAAGGCAGAAGGCAGAAGGCAGAAAAGCAGAAAAAATTACTCTTTACTCAATACTCTTTACTCTTTAAATCTATAAGTCTAATGTCTAAAAGTCTTGACAACTCTGATTGGGCACGATTAAACTGATAAAAATCTGCGTTTATCTGTTAACTCTGTGTATTTAATTAACCGTAAAAAAATGGTTGATTTTGCTGAACAATTAATGATACTTTTTATGCACTATAAAATAAAGTATGAGGATCATTATCATTCCAATTAAAACTCTCAAAACTAATATCCTCATCAATTTTTTCCCAATGAAGACCAAAATGTGATTCTGTCCATTGCGAGCGTTCATCGTTTGTTGCTTGCTGCAACCTTGGAAAAAAAATCATAGGCTGGCTATGCACATATCCACTTATAGTTTCAATGTAAATTCGTTCATTTTCAAACCAAAGTTTATTTACTGATTTCATAGTTTATTTGTTTTTTTGAAAAAATAACTTCCAATGCTCCAACATATATTCACGATTATCTCTAATTACTTCTTCTGCAATTGCTAACTCATGAGGTTTAAACCCAAAATTTTCAATCATTTCAATTTCGGGTTCTAAAACAAAACGCACTTCGCTATCTCCTTTTTTTACATGAACGTGAATAGGTTCATGCTCGCGTGACCAATAATAAAATCTCATTCCAAACAATTTCAAGATAGTTGGCATAATTAATTCTTTTGTAATTTGCAACTGCAAAATTATATAAAATTCTCAGAAATAATATTTTTTTAAGAAAAATTATTTAGCCAATATTTGTTCTATAACGCTGTTATAGAACGAGACCAAAAATCCCCTTCAAATTTGAGGTTGTGTGAAAATTTGGATTTGTTTTTATTTTTTTCATATCACTTATAATCATAAAATTTTTATCAATGAATTTTAAAGTAAGTGGTTATCCAAACAAATCTCAAAAATGATTAATCCATAAAAATGAAAAATCTTACATCTAAACCATTTTTCTTATGAATCACTAAAAACTCTATTTTCGCGCCTCATTATTTAATTAAAAATTAAAAGAAAGGGCGTAAAATTTTACGCCCCTATCACTAATCTATTATGTTAATATACAACACCCTTTCCAAACAAAAAGAGACTTTTGAGCCCATTATTCCCGGTAGGGTTGGGCTTTATGTTTGCGGTCCTACCGTTTACGGCGAGCCGCACTTGGGGCACGCACGCCCCGCCATTACTTTCGACATTTTGTTCCGATATTTAACCCATACAGGATATAAAGTGCGCTATGTGCGAAATATTACCGATGTTGGTCATTTGGAAAACGACGCAGACGAAGGGGAAGATAAAATTGCCAAAAAAGCAAGAGTTGAGCAAGTTGAACCTATGGAAGTAGCACAGTTTTACATAGATTCTTACCATCGTGCGATGGACAAACTGAATGTGTTACGCCCCTCAATTGAACCCCGCGCATCAGGACATATTATTGAGCAAATTGAAGCGATTGAAAAAATTATTGAGAAAGGATATGCCTACGTTTCAAATGGTTCGGTTTATTTTGATGTGTTTAAATACCATAAAGATTACGGGTATGGAAAACTTTCCGGCAGGGTTTTGGAAGAGATGATTTCCAATACGCGTGCTTTAGACGGACAAGAAGAAAAACGTAATCCTGCCGATTTTGCACTTTGGAAAAAAGCAGCCCCCGAACATATTATGCGGTGGCGTTCCCCGTGGAGCGACGGTTTCCCGGGTTGGCACATGGAATGTACCGCAATGGGCACCAAATATCTGGGAGATTATTTCGATATTCACGGCGGCGGAATGGACCTATTGTTCCCGCACCACGAATCGGAAGTGTGTCAGGCAAAAGCCATAAACGGAAAAGATGCGGTTAAATATTGGATGCACAACAACATGATTACCATTAATGGTCAAAAAATGGGAAAATCGTTAGAAAACTTTATTACTTTGAATGAGTTTTTTACAGGAAATCACAAATCGTTGGAGCAAGTCTATTCGCCCATGACCATCCGCTATTTTATTTTGCAAGCGCACTATCGCGGCACGGTGGACTTTTCGAATGAAGCACTGCAGGCTGCCGAAAAAGGATTGCAAAAACTTTACGCCGCTGAGAAACTGTTGGATAAACTACCACCAAAAGATAAATCGGACGAAAACATAACCGAATGGCTAAAACGTTGCTACGATGCTATGAACGATGATATGAACACCCCCAAACTGATAGCGGAACTATTTGATGCCGTGCGTATCATTAACAGTGCCAAAGAAAATCTTCTCTCTTTAACCCAAGAGGATATTGATCTTCTAAAAACCAATTTTAGAATCTTCTTTTTCGATATTTTGGGAATGTTGCCCGAAGAAAACAGCAACAATAATAATCAGATTACGGAAGGATTGATGGCTATGATTATGGAGATGCGCCAAGACGCCAAATTGAATAAGAATTGGGCAGTTGCCGATACCATTCGAAATCAATTAACCGAACTGGGTATTACGATAAAAGATACCAAAGAGGGTGTTGTGTGGGAGATGTGATAAGATTAATAGTCCTGTTTTCTACTTTTGTCTCTCAAAATCAATACCACTCCGGTGAGTTTCTTTTTTTTCAAGCCGTCTAACGTGTATAAAAAAACATCGCAGCCATAATAGTAAGTGCCTTCGGGGACAGGGCGGTGGGAGTTTTCATCTTTTCCATCCCATTTAATATCAGGGTCTTCTGTTTTAAAAACACGCCTACCCCAACGGTCGTAAATGATCATATTAATCTTTTCAACATTAGTATAAGGAAAAGGAATAAACATTTCGTTGTACTCATCTCCATCGGGCGTAAAAACATTGGGCAAGCGGTATGTATCACATTCATCCACATCAAAACAGAGTTTAGGGGTCATCTCCGATAAATTGCCCACAGCATCTTTAATTAACATAGCATAACAACCGGTTATGGATGGAAGATTTTGAACAATGCGGCTACAAGGTGTTTCAAAACAGGAAGATGAAAAAGAAAAAGAATCAATACAACTCATCGGAGTTTTATAATTGGGCTGATAATAGATATAGTATTGATAGGCATCCAAATAGGAATCCGGATGAGAAAAACTCCATAAAAAAGTAACATCTTTACAATCGGTTTTTATCTCCGTTTCGGGCGTTTCGGGGGGCACGTTGTCTATGGGTGCTCCACATTCTATCTGCGAACGATTATAAAAAGGAGCAGTAATATCCGGAATTACATATTGCCCAACGGAAGTAACGAAGTAGCAATATTCGGTTCCATTCTCCAATTCTTCATCAATATAGCTATTGGTTAATGAAGTTGCAATAGAATCGAATTGTTGGGTTTGTTCGTTCAAACGATAAATAACATACTCAAAATTTTCCCAAGAAACCTCCTCATTCCACGTTAACTCTAATCTTTTATCGGTTTCATATATAGATAAAAAGATGGATGATGCAGGATTGGAAATTTCAATGAGTTCCGATTTTCCATTTTGATTATCACCCCAAAATTCTATTTTGTAATAATATTGAATCTCTTTAGTATTTAACAGTTTATCAATAAATGAAGTATCATTCAGGGAAAAAGTTGAAGTAATATATTCATAATTATTATTACCATTTATAGTTCTAAAAATTTTATATTCATAATTTGGACCGGGAAAAAGCACAAAGTCTATTTCGGGTGGGGGGAGCCAAGATAGAAAAATAGTACCCTCTCTTTCAGACGTTTGCGTTATATCTACATGAGTAATCATGGGGGCATCCACTACTATTGCGGCACAAGTTTCGTTAGATGTAATACTTTCTGCGCCATCCTTAAAAAACGCCACCAAACGATAACAATACTCGCGTCCGTGTGCCACTTGTGAAATAGTTCCGTCATCGGTATATGTTGTATCTGAAACACTCACTTTGGCAAGCAGTTGAAAACCTGTCTGTGCATCAATTCCTGTTTCACAAATATCAGGTTCAAAAGAGGAAGACCCCGCCTTTTTATAAATATGAATCTCTTTTGCATTATTACATTCATATTTATCCCACTCTAAAACAATGCTGTTTTTAATCGGAGTGGCGTTCAAATTTTGAGGCGGGGGTGCAATTACATTAATATTTACTGTTTTAAAGTATGCTAAATGTACTTGCGGTCCATTATCTATCGCTTTTAAGAATAATTGATAAGGATTTTTTTGAACGTGAACACATTCTGTTGCCCAAATAAATTCTGCGTGATAGGGAGGAGTTCCCATCACATTCAACGGAATTGCCGGATTGGGAACCAAGTAAGGACCTCCCGTTGCGGTAAGAGTAACCTGTGTGGAAGTTTCATCGGTTACCAAAATATCTAAATTCAACAACTCCCCTGCAATAATGCAAGTGTCGGAACAAAATATTATTGGAGGTTTATTATCACAAGCCGCGATGGTAATTTGCATATCGCGCACCACACTTCCCATAAATTGCCCTTTTCTATATTCCGTAATGAGGATGGCGATATTATACTCGCCCTGCATCATGGGAGTTTCCCAAATCAAATCTCCGGTAATTTCATCAATACTAATATATTGAGATGCTTGAGGCAAACTGTAGCCGGGGATAGGGAGTCCATCCAATCCGCGACAATCGATAAGTTTGTACGACAAAGAATCGCCGTCGGGGTCGTATGCACCTACATTATGATAATAGGTAACATCCACGCAACCATTATCTAAAGGCGGATTTAAGAGAATTACAGAACTGTTGGAACCCAAAAACGGGTCTATGACCACAATAGTTTCAATAAAAAAGGGAATATTAACCGAATTGGGAATATTGATGATGCCTGCATTTCTGTTGGGGTCTTCAAAAGTTACTGAAAATGTACCGGATGCGGCATAAGTATGATTGGTAACATACACATTTTTAGAAATATCTATTCCTACTGTTGTTTTCGATTGGCGTTTAATGGTGCTGAAAGTGTTATCTCCCCAAAACACGTCAATTTCCGGTCGGTCGGCTGCGCTGGGCGTATAGGTATAGGTGGTAATGGTAAATTCGTAGGTTAATCCGTTGATATGTTTGTAGGTAATTTCACCTGCACGCTGATGGGTGGAAAACCCTGAAAGCCACAACAAAATAAACCCAAAAAGAAGTAAAATTTTACGCCATACTTTACCTAAACAAAAAAATATTTGAAATGCCAATTTTTTTTTCATTCGGCAAATTAACAAGAATTTTTAATTTTCTAATAATTTTTATGAATTTGGGTTAAAACATTTTTTCTATTGCTGAAAATATTTTATAAAATCCTATACTTTCGCCACCTTATTTTATCATTATGCTACATATTCAAACTGTAAGAGAAAACCCCGATTTTGTTGTTGAAAGACTGAAAGTTAAAAATTTCGATGCAAGCCAAATTGTAAAAGATGTTTTGGCTTTAGATCTTCAAATTAGAAATCTAAAAAAATCGTTAGACGATAATTTAATGACACAAAACAAACTGTCGAAAGAGATTGGGATGTTGTTCAAAGAAGGTAAAACAGCAGAAGCCAATCAAGCAAAAGAAAAAATTTCACAACTAAAAGTTGAAGAAAAAGATAATCAAGAAACTTTAGTGGTAAAAGAAAACGCCATTCACGAGTGGATGGTACTCATGCCGAACTTGCCGCACGAAAGTGTTCCGCTTGGGAAAAGCGCAGAAGATAACGAAATTGTGCATTCCGAAGGAGATGCCACCCCTCTTGAAAACGTTTTACCTCACTGGGATTTAGTAAAAAAGTTTGATATTATTGATTTTGATTTGGGTACAAAAATCACAGGGGCAGGGTTTCCCGTTTACAAAGGCAAAGGTGCTCGTTTGCAACGTGCCCTCATCAATTTCTTTTTAGATAAGGCAGAAAAAAACTACTACACCGAAATTCAACCGCCCTATATGGTAAACAAAGAATCGGCGTATGCTACCGGACAACTCCCTGATAAAGATGCACAAATGTATCATGTTGGGTTGGACGATTTTTATCTGATTCCCACTGCCGAAGTTCCGGTAACCAATATGTACAGAGATATGATACTAAAAGAATCCGATTTTCCCATCAAACACTGTGCCTATTCAGCGTGTTTTCGCCGCGAAGCCGGTTCGTACGGAAAAGATGTACGCGGACTGAACCGCCTGCACCAGTTCGACAAAGTTGAGATAGTGCAGATTCAACACCCCGACCGTTCCTACCAAGCGTTGGAAGAGATGAAAATGTATGTGATGTCGCTATTAAAAGATTTGGAACTCCCGTTTAGAGTGTTGAAATTGTGTGGCGGAGATATGAGTTTTACTTCTGCATTAACCTACGATATGGAAGTGTTTTCCAAAGCACAGCAACGTTGGTTGGAAGTGAGTTCTGTTTCCAATTTTGAAACGTTTCAAGCCTATCGTATGAAACTGCGTTTTAAGGACGATACCGGCAAAACCCGATTTGCCCACACCTTAAACGGCAGTGCTTTAGCCCTCCCAAGAATTATGGCAGCACTTTTAGAAAACAACCAAACCGACAAAGGAATTATCGTTCCAAAAGTATTGCAAGAATACACGGGGTTTGAAATCATTGAATAGTGCAATCAATTAAGAATTAAGAATTAAGAATTAAGAATTAAGAATTAAAAGTCTAATATCTAAAAGTCTTGTGTCTAAAAGTCTAAAATCTATATACAATGAAAAAAAATACCTCTTTCAGCATCTTTATTATTGGCGCGCTGTTTTTTGTATTCGGGTTTGTAACATGGCTCAATAGCGTGTTGATTCCGTTTTTGAAAACCGCCTGCGAACTTTCCGATTCCGAAGCCTCATTGGTGCCTTTTGCATTCTATATTTCCTACTTTGTCATGGCAATCCCCTCCTCAGCCATTTTGAAAAAAACGGGATTTACCAATGGAATGGCATTAGGATTGATTGTGATGGCGGTGGGTTCATTGATTTTTATACCCGCAGCCATAGAAAGAAACTACCTGTTGTTTTTGATTGGTTTGTTCACACAAGGCACCGGTTTAGCATTATTGCAAACCGCTACCAATCCGTATGTTACCATCATTGGACCTATCGAGTCGGCGGCGCAACGCATTAGCATTATGGGAATTTGTAACAAAATTGCAGGTATGATTGGGGTGTTGGCACTTTTTTCCGCATTGTTTTCAAGTACCAAACATTTGATGACCGATTTTGACAATATAACGAATGAAATACTGCGTGAAAAAATATTACAACAACTTTCCAACAGCGTGATTTTTCCCTATCTTATAATGACCACTGTGTTAATAGGGTTAGTGTTGTTTATCAAATTGTCGAAACTACCCGAAATATACGAAGAAGAACAGGAAGATACGAAAACTGCTCACCAATCTATATTTTCTTACCCTTATTTGTGGTTCGGCATCGCTGCCATTTTTTTCTATGTTGGCGTTGAAGTGGTGGCAATTGATTATTTGATTGTGTATGCCAAAGAGTTACAAATTCCAACAGATATTTCGAGATACTACCCCATTGCTGCATTATGTGCTTTAGTAATTGGTTATTTAGTTGGAATTGCCTTAGTTCCAAAAGTGATTTCTCAAAGAGTTTCATTAATCATCAATGCCACTCTCGGATTAGCATTAGTTACGTTAGCGTTATGCACTTTCGGCACAACATCAATTTACGCAATTATTGGGTTAAGTTTTGCGCATGCTATTATGTGGCCCGCAATATGGCCCCTTTCGATACACAATTTGGGCAAACACACCAAATTGGCATCTGCCTTTCTCATTATGGGAATTGCCGGAGGCGCAGTGTTACCCTTAATTTTTGGTGCCACTTCCGACCGGCACGGTATCCATTACGCATATTCCGTAATGTTGCCCGGATATGTGTATCTGATTGTGTTTGCTACCGTTTTGTGTAAAATGAAACTCATTAAACACTTGAATTTGAAAAATTTTTTATGTAATAATAATTTAGAATAATTTAGAGATTTTTTTGAAATTTTTATGTTTTTTTGCACCCCTCAAAATATTAGAATAATAAATTGATTGATAATGATAAAGATTACATTACCCGATAAGTCGGTAAAAGAATTTGAAAAAGGCACTACGCCGTATCAGGTAGCCCTCTCCATTAGCGAAGGGTTGGCACGTAACGTGCTCGCCGCCAAAGTAAACCAAGATGTTGTTGCCCTCAACTTTCCCATACAAAACGATGTTTTTCTTACTTTACTCACCTGGAACGACCCCGAAGGAAAAGCAGTGTTTTGGCACTCATCGGCACACCTACTGGCTGCCGCAGTAGAACAATTATACCCGGGCGTTAAGTTCGGAATAGGTCCCGATATCGAAAACGGTTTCTATTACGATATAGATTTTATGAACTATCCCATCTCTTCTGACGATTTTCCGAAAATTGAAGCCAAGATGATGGAAATTGCCCAAAAACGTCCTAAATTTGAACGCAGAGAAATCTCAAAAAATGATGCCAGAGAGATGTTTGTGAAAAAAAATGATGAATATAAAGTAGAATTAATAGAGGGTTTGGAAGATGGTACTATTACTTTGTTTCAATTAGAAGATTTTATAGATTTATGTCGCGGTCCACACCTCTACGACACTGCCCCGATTAAAGCAATAAAACTGCTCAACACGGCAGGTGCATACTGGCGCGGCGATGAAAAACGCAAACAACTAACCCGCATCTACGGTATCACTTTCCAAAAAAAGAAAGAGTTGGACGACTATTTATTGATGCTGGAAGAAGCCAAAAAACGAGACCATAGAAAGTTGGGGAAAGAATTAGAGTTGTTTGCATTTTCTCAAGCAGTTGGGCAGGGGCTCCCAATATGGCTGCCCAAAGGCGCAGAACTCAGAGAACGCTTGGAACAGTTTCTCAAAAATGTTCAAAGAAAATATGGATATCAACAGATTTTGTGTCCCCATATCGGACATATTGATTTATACAAAACTTCCGGGCACTACCAAAAATATGGAGAGGATTCTTTCCGCCCTATTACTACCCCACAAGAGGGTGAACAGTTTTTCTTAAAACCGATGAACTGTCCCCACCACTGCGAAGTGTATGCCTTGAAACCGCATTCATACAGAGAGTTGCCGGTGCGCTACGCCGAGTTCGGAACGGTGTATCGCTACGAACAAAGCGGCGAGTTGCACGGATTAACCCGCGTGAGAGGTTTTACGCAAGATGATGCGCACATTTTTTGCACCCCCGACCAACTGAAAGAGGAATTTTGTAAAGTAATTGATATTATATTATACATATTTAAAGTATTAAAGTTTGAAAACTTTACTGCCCAAATCTCTCTTCACGACCCCACCAATAAAGAAAAATATATCGGCTCTGATGCCAACTGGGAAAAGGCAGAACGCGCTATCATTGAGGCTGCCCAAGAAAAAGGATTGGAAACGATTACCGAAGTTGGCGAAGCAGCATTTTACGGACCAAAGTTAGATTTTATGGTAAAAGATGCCATTGGTAGAAAATGGCAGTTGGGTACCGTGCAAGTGGACTACAACCTGCCCGAACGTTTTGAGTTGGAGTATATTGACGCACAGCAGCAAAAACAACGTCCTGTGATGATTCACCGCGCACCGTTTGGTTCTATGGAACGTTTTGTGGCAGTATTGTTAGAGCATACCGCCGGCGAGTTTCCTCTTTGGCTTACCCCCAACCAAGCCATTATTCTTCCTATTTCGGAAAAATATATGGATTATGCTTATAAACTTAAAAACTATTTGGAAGAAAACGATATTCGCGTGATGATAGATGAAAGAAATGAAAAAACAGGTAAAAAAATTCGCGATGCGGAAGTGATGAAGATTCCTTTTATGTTGATAGTAGGCGAAAAAGAGGAGATGGAAAACTCTGTTTCCGTGCGCGAACACAAAGCCGGCGACAAAGGCACAATGTCTCAAAATGAGTTTATAAATGTTGTTCATAATAAAATTAAAGAAGAATTAAAATAATATAATTAAAAAGATATTTTTGTGCACCCTTAAAAAAACATCTATGCGTATTAAATACTTTTTTATTCTCCTGTTTTTTATTCCGTTTTTTACACTTGTAGCCCAAATAGACCCTCAATTTACTTTCTTTCCGTGGGCTGCTCCCTTTTATAACCCCGCTACATTGGGCGAAGGTGAAAAACATCTTAACTTTACAGGCATTTTACGCCAACCAGAAATGTTTATGGGGCAGCGTCCGGATCCGGCGAACCCTGATGATGACCCAAATAATGAAAATCCTAACCCTTTTAATCCAAATCCGGATCCAAATAATAGAGATGGTAAACCTCCCAGAAACAAAGAGGGTGGTGAACAAATTTTATTAAATGTTGATTCGTATATAAAAAAAATAAAAGGTGCTGTGGGAGTTACATTTCTTAAAAATAAAGCATGGGAACAAGATGCTATTGGTTTTGGAGTAGGATACGCCGCACGATTACCGGTTCGTAGAGGAAAGTTAGGTATTGGGGTACAGTTAGGTTTGGTAAATCAATCAAAAGTAGGTGGAAATAATAATGGAATGGGAAGCGGAACGGGTACCGGAACCGGAACCGGAACCGGAACAGGAACAAGTAGCGGGTTTGGAAAACTAAACCCTATTGACCCAAATGACCCAACTGCTACACAATTTGAGCAATTAGAATCTGTTTTAGATTTTAATATGAATTTTGGATTGCACTATCGAACAGCCACTTGGTATGTGGGTGTTTCAGGCACGCAGTTGCTTGGCGGAATTAGAGTTTCCGGTGCTGAAACATCAATATTAACCCCTCCGCGACAACTTTATATAACAGGGGGGTATATATGGAATTTGAAAACGGTTGTGCCTTGGTCTATTGAACCTTCGCTACTTATTTATACTTATTTTTCTAATGTTACTTTTTCTGCAATGGCAATCGCAAGATACAACGGAATATTGTGGTTTGGAGCCTCTTATGAACATACTTCTGCCATCTCTGTACTTTTGGGTGCAGTTCCGTTTTATAATTACCCCAGCGATTATTTAAAAGGATTAGAGTTAGGTGTAGCATACGGTTTTGGAATAAAGAAATTTAATTATACATCGGGTGGCAGTTGGGGAAATTTTGAATTGGTAGTAAGATATGGATTCAATTTTTATAAGGAAAAAGCATTATCAGGATACGGTTCATCGAGACATTTATATAAAAATGAATAATAAAATAAACAATACTTATAATAATCAAACATTTTTTGCGTTTCCCAAAATCATAACTATAAAAATAATGAAAAAACTAACTTTGGTTGCATGTATTCTAATAGGTTTAGCCGCGTGCAAAAATTCAGGAGATGGGCAATTGGTAGGCGTTTCAACTAAAACTCGATTTGTTGCCTTTACCCCTTATGGTATGGTATTTATCCCCGCAGGCAACGTTACTTTGGGCGTGGGCGAAAACGACCCCCTTTTCTCATTTGCTCCGGCACCCAGAACAGTTTCTATTACCTCTTTTTGGATGGATGAAACAGAAATTACCAATAACGAATACCGTCAGTTTGTGAATTGGGTAAGAGACTCTATCGCTCATACCCTGCTGGGAGAAGAGGATATTGAGGGAAAAAACGGTCATTACCTGAAATATAAAAAAGGTGAGAATGCAGGCGAAATTATGGATCCCAAATTGATCAACTGGCGTGAAGAGATTCCATGGAACTCTACCGATGAAGATGTAAAAGAAGCCCTTCGACCACTCTTTAACCAAATCAATACACGCTATTATCACTACCGTCCGTTAGGACTGAATGTAGCCAAATTGAATTACGAGTATTGGACTTTTGATTACGAAGAAGCCGCCAAAAAAGAGAAAGAGGGCAGCCCCATCGGAGGTATGTTTGCAAGCAGACTTAGCCATGTGGAGGGTGATTTATCAAGATTTATTAAACACTATACAACTAATATTTACCCCGATACTTTGGTTTGGATTTATGAATATACCTATTCTGATAATGAAGATATGACCCGCAACTACTTTTCTCACCCACAATACACGCATTATCCCGTTGTGGGCGTAAACTGGTTGCAATGTCAGGCATTTTGCCACTGGCGTTCTCAACAACGCAATACCTGGCTTTTAAGTAGAGGTTACCCCATAGAGCAAGATTTTCGATTACCTACCGAAGCACAATGGGAATGGGCAGCAAGAGGCGGATTAAATAACAATCCATACCCCTGGGGCGGTCCCTATCCGGCTAACGAAAACGGATGTTTCCTTGCCAATTTTAAACCCCAAAGAGGAAGACATACCTTAGACGGACACCTCTATCCTGCAGTGGTTGCTTTTTATCATGCCAACGATTATGGTTTATATGATATGAGTGGAAATGTGGCAGAATGGTGCGCAGATGCCTACAACCCCTCTACCTCTGTTTTTGTTTCAGATATTAATCCTATATATAAATATGATGCAAAACCCGATGACCCCGCAGCAAGAAAAATGAAAGTGGTAAGAGGCGGCTCATGGAAAGATATCAGCAAATATATTACCGTTTATACAAGAGATTACCAATATCAAGATTCCTGTACTTCTTATATCGGTTTCCGTACTATCCAGCCGGTGAGCCAAAACCCCAAAGATGTGAATAAAGGAACCGGCTCGAAAATCTACAGATAATGTGATAATGTGATGATGAAATGATTAACCGTAGGCTTTAGCCTACGGATGACAAAAAAATGAATTAATAATCAAATAATAATAAATAACTTAAAATTTTAATAGTATGGGTTTTTTTAACAAAATTCTTCACAGTAAGACGTATAAAAATTTAATGTCTAAGTTGTATGGCATCGGTGCATCAATCGTAATCATGGGTGCACTCTTCAAAATTCTCCACTTACCATTGGCAGATGAAATGCTGTTTATAGGTATGTCTATGGAAGCACTTATTTTCTTCTTTTCAGCCTTTGAACCTCTTCATAAAGAATTTGACTGGGCATTGGTATATCCTGAATTAGAAACGGCTGAAGGAGGAAAAGGAAATGAAAAAAATCCGAAGGGTACGGTTACCCAACAATTAGACAAAATGTTGTCGGATGCTAAAATTGGTCCGGAATTGATTGAAAGTTTGGCATCAGGTATGAGAAATTTGGGCGATAATGCAAAAAAACTCTCTTCTGTTACCGATGCTGTTACAGCCACAGAAGGATATGTAGTTAATATTTCTAAAGCAAAAGATGCTATGCAAAACCTTGTGGGCATTTACGAAAAATCTGCCGATGTGATTGGTACCACTTCCGATTTGCAAGTTAAAGTTATGCAAGAAGTAATTGATAAACAGAAAGAACACGCACAAAAAGTACAGGATACCCTCTATTCAACAGCAGAAATGCAGGCAAAAAGCGCGCAAGAGTTGTTTGAAGTGCAAAAACAACACTCACAAAAATTGCAAACTACCCTCACTACAACCTCCGAGTTACAAGAAAAAAGAGTACAAGAGTTGTATGATTTGCAAAAAGAACAAACTCAAAAATTATTAGATATTCAAGTACAGAGTGTTCAAAAAGTAAATCAAATTCAGGAACAAGGAACCCAAGCCATCTATGCTCATTATAAAAACATTGAAGATAATGCTGCCAAATTAGCAACTGCAATGAACGATACAGCGCAAGAAGCACAAAATTATAAACAGGAAGCGGATAAACTTGCAAAAAATATTGCTCAAATTAATGCTATATATGTTAATATGTTAGCAGCAATGACCACCAAATAATGATTAGTGATTAATGATTAATAAATCTTTAAATTTTTTAAATCTTAAATAAAAAAATAATATGGGTGCAAAAAACTGTCCGGAAACCCCCAGGCAACGAATGATAGGGATGATGTATTTAGTGCTTACCGCTATGTTGGCACTCAATGTATCAAAAGATATTCTTAATTCTTTTTCCATTGTAGATGAAGCCTTAACCACTTCCAATCAAATTACGTTAAGTAAAAATAATCAAGACTATGCCGAATTGAATCAGCAAAAAGCAATTTTGGGCGAAGATAAAGTGGCAGAAGCATTCGACAAAGCAAAACAGATTAAAGATCTATCCAATGAAATTGTTGATTATATTGAACAACTTAAAGTTAAATATATTGAAACCGTTGAAACAGTAGCCTTGAATGAAGATGGTACTACAAAAACGGTGGCGCAACTGAAGCAAAAAGATAATATTAGCAAATCTACAAATTTTATGATGAATGAAGGGCATGCAGAAGCTTTGAAAGATAAAATTTTAACTTATCGTGATCATTTATTATCTTTTGTAGATGAAAATGATAAAAAAAATATGTCGGATGCAATTGGGATAGATTTAAATAAAAGTTTTAAAAATGCTAACGGTGCGCAAGAATCTTGGGAAACTCATTATTTTGAAGGCGTAATCTTTGCTGCGGGTGTTACCTTATTGAACAAAACCATCGGTGAAATTCGCAATGCAGAATCCGGAATCTTAAAATATGTAATTCGTTCTATTTCCAAAGATGACTTTAAATTTTCGGATGTTGTGGCAAAAGTAATCCCAACATCTCAAATTGTATTTCAAGGGGAACCTTATGAAGCAGAAGTAATTTTGGCAGCTTTCGATGCCACACAAGCCATTGACGTTTATTACCGTATGGGTACCGGCACAATGACTGAGCCTTCAGGGACTAAGATTAGAGGAGATGACGGAATTGGACGCCTCAAGATACCAACAAACCAACCGGGCGATTTTACTTATACGGGATTGGTTCAAGTAACCGGACCAGACGGATTACCTAAAACTTATACATTCAACAATATGTACACGGTTATGGCCCCCAATGCTACCGTAGCCGCAGAAAAAATGAATGTACTGTATGCAGGAATTGATAACCCCGTTTCCGTAAGTGCCTCCATACCACCGGAAAAATTGTCCATCTCCATTTCAGAAGGCTCTTTTACCAAAACAAGTGCAGGAAAATATGAAGTTAAAGTTCCCGAAAGTATGATTGGAAAAAATGTTACCATTAATGCTGTTGCAAACAATAACGGCAAGTCGCAAACTATGGGTTCCAGCACCTTTCGTGTAAAACGTGTACCCGACCCCGTTGCACGTATCGGCAATTTTAAGGGAGGTAAAATTTCCAAACAGGAATTGCTCGTAAACTCTTTTATCTATGCCAGTTTAGGCGAAGACTTTGTGTATGACCTGAAATGGACGGTCAATGAATTTCAAGTTACTTTTGTAATCAAAGGTATTGAAGATGCCCCTATGAAATGTACCGGCAACCAATTTTCCGAAGCCGTTAAAACAAAAATTAATTCTTGCAGTCCCGGAACCACCATCTATTTTTCAAGCATAAATGCTTCCTGTACAAGTATTGCAGGAAAAAGATCATTAAACGATATTACCGTAATTTTAAGATAACATAAAATATATGAAAAAAGGAATTTTTCTCATCCTGTCTTTAGTATCATTTTCGTTTCTATTAGCGCAAACCGACGATACTCAAATACCACCGGCACTTACAGTGCCATGGGAAGTTATTGAAGTTAGTGAATTTCCCGGTCCCGTGCCTTACCCTCAAGTAAGTGCTAACGACGTAAAATGGAGTATGTATATTTGGAGAGAGATTGATTTACGCGAAAAAAGAAATCACGGACTCTATTTCCCAACCGAACAGCAAGGCAATTACAAAAGTTTAGGTCAGCTGATTATGGACGCATTAGATATGGATAACCCTGATAATGAAGAGGCACTGCCACTTTATACCGATGAAAATTGCAACATCAGAGTGGAACGTGCGGAAATTAAAAACGCATTAGTCAATACCAAAAGAATAGCCAGAATTGACCCCGAAACAGGCGAAACTTTGAATGAAGAAGAAGTGGACATCCCTTTCACCGCAGCACAAATTATGTACTATCGCTTAAAAGAACAATGGTACTTCGATAAAAACAGAGGTGAAATGAATGTTCGGATTATTGAAATTGAACCTTTTTTTGAATATGAAAAAGAAACAGGCTCAGGAATGGATGATGAAGATGTGTTGGCATTAAAAACAAAAAGACGTTTGGGCTGTATCAATTATGCAGAGTTAAGACCTTTCTTAGCCCAACAACTTTATTATACTCCCCAAAACACCTCTGTTAAACTAACTTTTGATGATATTTTGACTTGGAAGAGATATTTTTCCAGTTACATTATTGCAGAAGGAAATTTGCAAAACAATCGTCAAATTCAAGATTATAAAAAGAACCCGCGTGACCAACGTTTAGAATCGGAAAGAATCTTGAACGAGATCAGGAATTTTGAGAGTGAACTTTGGGAGTATTAAGAATGAGGTGTTAATACTATAATAACATTTTTTTTTCAACATATTAACAAATACCTGAAAAGGTGTTTTTATAAATTTATTTTTGTGGAAAATAATTTTGAAACATAATATATTTATAATCAATGGCAAACGAAACAGTTACTGCAAAACGTACCGAACAAAGAATAAATTATAATACAATAGAATCTACTTTAGGGGTTACCGGAAAACTTACTCCGCAAGCATTAGACTTTGAAATGGCAGTTTTGGGTGCTATCTTAATTAATGCCGATGCCGTTGGGCAAGTCATCGACTTTCTTTCACCGAGAATGTTTTACAAAGAAGCCCATTTTCACATCTATTCAACTATTAGAGAACTTTTTAATAAATCGGAACCCATTGATTTATTAACCGTAACTTCTCAATTAAGAAAGACAAAACTATTAGAATTTGTGGGCGGTC